>ERZ1643247.14-NODE-14-length-248719-cov-58.322327_pt1 | contig 248719 bp, 224 predicted proteins | sample MGYA00579264_ERZ1643247 | MGnify/ENA primary metagenome ERZ1643247 (study PRJEB29033, sample SAMEA4952262) | chicken gut metagenome | biome: Broiler Chicken; feature: Gastrointestinal Tract; material: Caecum | place: Ireland | collected 2018 | study: Broiler... | reverse complement strand
TCCCGTCATCAGCTCCAATCATAAACCTTTGAAAAACCCTTATAAATAGGCACTTTCAAAGGTTTTTTATCTTCTAAAAATTTTTATAAATTTCCACTCAAAAAAACATTTGCTGTCAATTTTTGGAGCAATTGCTGTCAAAAAAGAGACAAAAAAATAGACCGATAGCCAAATATTGAACTATCGGTCTAAATTGTTCTAATACTATATGAAACGGGTATATTTGCTGTCAATTGCTGTCAATTAAATAAGTTTTAAAAAACTTAAAAACTCATCTCCCAATTCAGTTGTTCTTTTTGCAAGCATTCCTTGCACTGTCATTGTTACATTTATACTTTGAGTAGTCATTAAACCATCATTGTATAAATCGTTAATACATTTATCTTTTAATGGCACGACCTCAGGATAGACTTTGCTTAATGGTTGTAGTGGAGACCCCATCACATAACTATTAACATTTAAATTATCAAACTTCTCTGGATTATTAAAAAAGTTTAATATTTTTATATGTGCGACAGAATATTTTTCAACATACGACATAAACATAATAAGTTTATCTTCATCAATGCTGTGGTCAATAGAATAAAGCAATGCGTTTGCCAAATATTCCAATTTTTCTTCCTTTGCAGTTTTCATAGCAAGTTCGGTTGTTTTTATTAGCATTGTTGCAAATGCTTCATTTTCACCAATATCTTCCAATGTGGTTTCAAGTTTAGACAATCTATTTTCAATCATATCTTTCCATTTTTCTTGTCTTTTTTGCAAAATATTGCCCTTGACAACATCGTAAACTGCAGTAACCAAAGCACCACCAACAGGTATAACACTTAAAGCTGTCTTACCAGCAACTTCTAAAACATCAATACATTTGTTTACTATTTCTTTTTTCATAATATCCTCCGACAAGAATATTATATCATAATTCTTTACTTATTTCAATTTAGGTTGCCATTACATCTCAAAATCTTTTTCTTTTCTCTTTTTCTTTCTTTCGAGCTCTTTAATCATTTGGTCTATTTCTTCATCTGTAAGTTCAGGTTCTTTTGGATTTTCAATTTCAAATTCTTTCTCTTTTTGTTGTTCTTGTATTTTAGTGTTAAGTCTATCAGTTGCTTCTCGCACATAATCGCTATTAACTGAGTTGTAAACTGTTATTGTTGTTTTAACATCTCTATGTCCTAAAAGCTGTTGTATTACTTTGGGATTTTCATTCATCTCAAACAACATATTAGAGAAAGTGTGTCGAAGTCCGTGAAAATGAATATTAAATTTGTTTAATCCATTTCTTCTCTTAAATCTATCGAATATCTTTCTAGTGCCTGAATAAGTCCTATAACTGCCATCATCATTAGCAAATACAAAAGATGTTGGAGATGTTAAAATTGCTGTTACATCAGGATTTGTTTGTTGTCTTTCGTTTTGTTTATCTTTCCATTGTTTTAAGGTTTCAAGCACAATATCTGTTACAGGTATATCTCTAACACTACAAGTAGTTTTCGTGTCCCCAATGACTGTTATTCGGTCTTTAATATTGCCTTGCTCGTCAAACTTAGGCACTTGTGTTATTGCTCTTTCAACTTTTATTGTTTTATTGTCAAAGTCTATGTTTTTCCATTTTAGAGCAAGTGCTTCACCAATACGAAGTCCAGCAAACATAAGTGTAATGCAAAGTGGCTTTATAAAATTTGCTTCATCTTTATTTAAAGCATCTAAAAATTTATCCCTAATCTCTGGTGGCATTGCTTTGTATTTTTCATCATCGTTTGCTTGATAAATATTCCTTTTGCCTTTAATTTTTACTTTAAGTGTAGGGTTGACAAGTATCCATTTGTTATCAATTGCATATTCAAAAAATTGGTTTAATAAGTGTTTGCATTTTTTGACAGTATCATTGCTATATCCTTGTTCCATTAAATTGTTAACTAATTTTTGTATAGCATAGTTATCTATTTAATAGACTTTCATTTTGCCAATCTGGGGTGCAATATGCAGTTTAAAGTTTCTAATGTTGCCTTCAAATGTTCGTGGACTTACAGCACTCTTTTTAAAAGTCATAAGATATTCAAACATCAAAGTTTCTAAGTCATTTTGTTCAACCAAATCGTAAGAATTACTTTTCATTCTTCCACTAATTTCAGAAAGTTTTTTAACTACTTCTGCTTGTGTTTTTCCATAGATTGTTTTTCTAATAATCTTACCATTTTCATCATAGCCCATCGTTAAAGCTCCGCCCCAACGACCATCACTTCTTTGAAAAATCGAACCTTCATTATTTGCTCTACGAGTTCTCTTGACTGCTTTCTTTTTAGCCATTTTTCACCTCGCTTTCAGTTTTGGTAAGTGTCAACCAAGTCACAAAATTAAGCACACTAACAACTTGTCTTTTGCCGACTTTTGTTGTTGGAAAAGTTTTGCTTCGCATAAGATTTCTCACATTATCTCTGCCAAGTCCAGTGATTTTGATAAGGTCCTCACAGTCTAAAAAATCTTTGTTGTATTTAGTTGAAATTCGGTCAACTTCCGCTTGTATAAGTTCATTTAAATTTAAGTTTGTATAGTTCATTTTTGTCTCCTCAAAAAATTAAAATTTTCTTTTCTAAATCTATAAAATCTCTCTATTTAATTTTTGAGAAAGAACGCTATTTTGCCTTACTTCTTTCTGCATAATAACAAATTTTCTATATTTAAAAGGGCGTCTGGGTATCCCAGCAAAGCCCTAAATGACGAGAAAAGCAAAAATATTTAAGTGTATCAGTTAAAAGTGTTTAATTTAGGCACTTTTTGGCACTTAAAATGATTTTTGTTTCTCGCTTATGCTCTATACCATAAATATCCATAAAAACTATATTACATTTCAAAATCACTACTTAAATATCCTTGCTCAATCAGTGTTTTAATTCTCATTTCTTCAAGTGTATTCATATGGTTTTGAAATGCTTTAATAGTTTCGTATTCAACCTTTGAATTAAGGTATAAACATTCGTCAAGTTCCTTCATTAACTTGGTTTTTTGAATGCGTTTTTCCACCAAATTCTTTGCATTCAATTTCAATCTTTCGTTCTCTTTAAGTTTTAAATTTTTAGCGCTTTCAATAACAATATTGCCAAGCCTTCGATAAACATCATTCATCATTTTATCTCCAACACTTTGAATAGATTTGTCATACCCATTACGCCTGCAATAATTATTCACAAGCTCATCTTTTTCTTTTACCAACTCATCAAAATCTTGCTTGTAAAGTGATATATTTGAATTGTGCTTAATGATATAATTTGAAATATTATCAACCTGTGATTTTAAATTTTGCATACTTTCGGAGTTGTAAAAAGTGGGCTTGTTTTGTGGAATTTGATTTGCAAGACTTATTAGCATATTCTTTAATTTAAGTCCTGAAATCTCGCTTATTTCTTCTTTAAAACTCTTTGTTAAGTCAGTCCTTAACTTTATCTCTCGTGCTTTATAATCGGTGGCTGAAAGTTCAATATTTGCCTTAAACTCGTCCATTGCCTTTGATGATATTCGCCCACGAGAAAAACCTTTTTTATTGTCCCTAATTCGCAAAGGTTCTTTTTCAAAAAAGACTATATGAATATGCCTGTTATCTGTGTTTTCGTGAAGTCCTGCAAACCATTCAACATTGTTAGGATTAAGTCCTGCACGCTTAAAATATTTAGGCAGTTCATTTTTTACAAGATTGTATGCTTGTTCAAAATTTGCACACCACTTTTTTCCAAATTTTTCTTCAAAAGATATAACACCACTCCAAATAACCGACTTTGTTTTTCTTAAATCTTTTCGCACTTTTGCAATGTCTTCACTTTTCATCTTACCATTTTGATTAAATATTCCAGATGACTTTGAATTATTGTTTGAATACTCAACAAAATCAAGTTTTTGCAAATCTTTAATACCAGTTGCAATGTATTTGAGATAATCACTATACTTATTTGAAGAATAGTAATCTCGCTTATCTTGCATTTTCTTATCTTTGTAGTGGGGTAGAAAAAACTCTTGCATATACACAACATTAGGAACACTATTCATTTAGCAGTCCTCGCAAATGATTTTGTTTTTCTTCTTCAAGTCCATACTCATCAAGTGGAGTGTATTTCCAATTGTTTGTGTAGTTGTGTATATTGATATTGCTAAGCTTGGTTAGTATTTTAGTTATTAAATGCAAAAGAGATTGATTAGTTTTAATCTCAGCATTTGTTTGAATATAGTCCATTTTTTGCCTACCCACAATATTTGCAAGTTTCTCATCTATGCTTTGTAGATATTTTTTAATTTCTGAAAAGTTTATACTTTGATTTATAACATTATCTCCAAGCAGTTTATCCGCACCAACCAAAGCAAAATACTTTACCATATCACTTTTGCTGTCAAACTTATCTGCAAACATTTTTATTGCTTTTTCAAAAACTTTATTTTCTTCTTCATCATACACCCGAAATAAATAACTATTCTTTAAATCTTTTGTTTTTATTCTTGCCATAAAACCTCCCAATAATTTTTAAGTCCTTCTATTTCAAATTAAAGGGGCAATGATTTTCACCTCCTCTTAATTTTCTCAACAAAAAAAGAACTGTCGGCGGATAACAGTTCTCTATTTCGTTTTATATTTATAGCCCCTCATTGTATAGGACAAAAATAAGCAAAAAATTAAGGCATTTTTAGAGTTTTATGTTAAATTTTAAAAAAATTTTTATTTTAAAGCCTTTTCTTTCAGTTTTTCAATAAAATCATCAACCATTTTTAACACTTGCATAACATTTCCTTTAAAAGTTTTAAGTTTTTCAAAGTGAGCCTCAATTCCATATTCTGCAAATGCTTTGTTTGTATTTTTAATCCAATTATCGTCAAGATTAGAGTAGTCGATTTGTTTGCTTAATTGCTCTTTAATGTTTTTATTTGCACCAGTCTTTATTGTGCGTGAAATTGCTTTCTTAATCTCTTTTATCAAATCTTGCACATCATTCAAATTTACTTTAAATTGACCAGTTTTTCTTATTTCTTCAATATATTGTTTAAATCCTTGTTCGGTTTCAAGTTGTAGATTATAAAATTCTTCTGTGTCTTTAAATTCTTTATCATTACAAAGAAAAGTGCGATAATTTAAGAAAATCGTATCAAGTCTTCCATTGATAGCAGCAGGGCTAATACCTAACTTTTCGGCAATATCTTTTTGCTTAACACCAGTCATATAGTCAAGCAAAATTTCTCTGTCTTCTTGTGGCAGTTTATAAATGTTTCTATACAAAACTTTTGTATTAATTTTCTTTTGCCATTCATCTTCGGCGGAAACAGAGTAGTGCCCATGATTTGCAATAACATTTTCTACATCTTGACCAGTTTTCTGTTCAATCTGTGAAAAATTAACTTCGTGCCTTCTTGCTTTTCTTTCCAAGCTTTCTATACTAGGTTGTTTATCTTCCATATTTTATACCTCAAAAATTAAGATTAATGGTTAAACTATCAAAAATTATATCTTGATTTTATAATTTCTTTTATTTCTGACAAAGTATAATCTGCTTCCTCAAAAATCATACATTCTATTAAAACCAAACCAACCAAAAATGCACAAATTGAAGGATTAGTAAATTCAATAACGCCTCCGTGAGCATCATTATTTCTAAATTTTGAAAATTCATCACCTAATAATTTTTCGTTTTTCAATCCATATCTATGTAGAATTTTTGTTAAAAAATTATCAATAGCTGGCTGGTAATGTCCTAAACATCTATTATATTGGGTAGCAACAGAATTTAAATCATTATAAAGAACTTCTATGATATGTTTGTAGTATTTCTTATAATTCTTATTTAATTTTTCTTTTTCAATTTTTTCATCTAGAATTTGTTTTATATACTCAATACTATTTATCTTAAATTTATCTTTTTCGGGCAATGTTTTAAAAATAAGTTCATAGTTATGTTCAAATGCTCCACAAACTTTTATATAACTTTCAGGTGTAATGTATTTTGCTTCAAAGTTATCTTTTGCAATAAAATTATAATTCAAATCATTTTCAGTAATTTTTGAAAATAGTTTTCCAATATTGGGCACTAAATTATTTATTGTATAAGATAATTTTATATCATTTAGTTTAGCAGTATTATCAATAAAATACCCGATTTTATCGAAATTTCCATTTGAACTTTTCAATCCAACTTCAATTTCCTCAAAATAAATATCTTTTTGTTTTATTAAGAACTGAAAAAATTTACGAACAGAGATATATAATGGTAAAATCTCTTTAATGTCTTTTTCTTCTTCAAAATGAATTTCAAAGTAAGAAACTAATTTGCCCAAATCTTCATCTTTCGGATTAATAGTTCCTGGCCAATATACACCAAATTTGCAATGAATTTGCTCTTGATTAATAGTAGTTTCAAAATCCACATCTGTTTCATCAAAACTTTTTAGTATAATTTTTTTTGAACCATCAAATTTAGCTTTTAAATTTCTTGCACTATCATATTTTACTTTTTGTATAGGGGGAAATAATAAGTTAACTATTTTCCCCTTAAATAATAATCTATTAAATTTATTTTTAATCGGCCCAGCATATCTTGGAATAAATATCATTGATGGGTAAATGACAGCAGTATCATCTATAATATTATTTCGGCAAATATTATTATATAAACCAACTAATCCACCAGTCGTAAGATTTGCCATTAAAAATTCTTCTTTCTTTTCCATGCCTAATCCTACGCCTTCATCTTCTAATAAATTGAGATTTAACTTTTTCCCATCATAATAAAACGAATATTTGTCATTTTTACTAAAAACATCACTTATAAAGCCACTAAATTGATAATTTTCCACTTTTACTCCCTCGTTATTTCTGATACATTTTCATAAGTTCAGAAACACATTCGCTTTCTGTTTTAACTTTTCCCCAAAAACCATAAGCTTCCATAACTGCTTTATCGTTAAGTTGATGTGCTTTTCTTAATTCTGGTGGCATTGTCACATCATCATAAAGGTCAGCAAGAGAACAATCTTTATAAATTGCTCTTGCAGCTAAAATTGCTTGTGCAGTCTTTTCAATTTTTGCTTGTTGTTCTTTTGTTGGATTAGGCCAAGGGAAATTGTTATATACAATATCTTTTGCATAACGATAATCACTTTTTAATCTTCCACATAATGTTCTCATCCAAGCGTTATGAACATTTGATGTAAGAATACCAAAATGATAAATATTTGCATTAGGTATTAAAAACAATAGGTCACTAGCTATAACATTTTTATCAAGAAAACCAATAGGAATATATTTTCGCTTTTCAGATGATGTTTTAGGAATTGCTATATAATCTGAATTTGGTTGAGCGATTTGACAAAAAAGAGTTGGCGTTTCTGCAAATTTTCTTGTCCCTTCAGCCTTACTTTCTAATCTAAATTTTTTTACAAATTCAATTCGTTTCATAACTGTCGGACATTGTTTTAATTCGTGTGGATTTGCACCCATTAACCATAAACACCATCTAGATTTATTATTTAAAAATTCATACGCACCAATATAAGGGTGTATCCATTTTTCAGAAAGTGGTTCTTTTTTAATAAGTTCTTCTTTTTCTTCATCTGTAAGAACAAATCCTCCACCATCTCTTGGCATACTACCAAATCTTATTTGTGGGACATCACAAATAGGAGTTGACCTACTTTCTATAAATTTATCTTCAGCATCCATTAAATAAGAATTTATATTTGAAACTATACGAGCTCTATCGTTATCATAAATTATTTTAGATTTTCTATTAACAAAAGAAAATCCAACAATAACACAATGAACTCTTGCTTTTTGCTGTGCTTCGCTATCCCACACAAAGGTTCTATATGCAAACTGAATTGTAATACCTTTTTCAAATAAAGGTTTCCACATTGTGACCGCTTGTTGCCCTTGACATATTGAATTAGTTGAAACAAAAGCAACTTCTATTGATGTTCCTTTAATATAATCAGTTGCTTTATAATACCAACCAGAAACAAAATCCAGTTCTCCAACACCTTTTACATCTCCAACAACAGCAGTAATATCTTGTTTTTGTTCTCTTGACATCATCATTCCACCAACAAAAGGCGGATTCCCCATTATATAAGAAAGTTTTTGTTTTGATATAACATCATTCCAATCAATTCGTAGTGCATTCCCCTCAACAATATTTGCATAAGACTTTAATGGGAAGAACTCAAGCTGTTGATTAACAATTTCTTCTGTTTCTTTCATCATTTGAGACTCGGATATCCACAGTGCTGTCTTTGCAACAGTGACTGCAAAGTCATTTATCTCAATTCCATAAAACTGTCCAATTGATACTTTTATTACATCTCCGAAGTCAATCATAGTTTGTCCACGAGTTTGTGCAATTAAAGCTTCGTTTTCTAATCTTCTTAATGAGATATATGTTTCTGTCAGAAAGTTTCCAGAACCGCAAGCAGGGTCAAGAAAGGTTAATGTAGAAAGCTTATTCCTAAAAGCTTCCAATTGCTGTTTTCTTGTTTTTTCAACCTTAATTTCTTTTATTTTTTCTAATTCATCTTTTAAATTGTCTAAAAATAATGGGTCTATGACTTTATGAATATTCTCAATAGAAGTGTAGTGCATTCCTCCACTTCTACGAGTTTCTGGGTTTAGTGTGCTTTCAAAAACAGCACCAAAAATAGTAGGACTAATTTCACTCCAGTCAAAATTTTCGCTTGCTTTATGTAAAAGAATATCAATAATCTCATCTGTCAAATGTGGGATAATGATATTTTCATTAGCAAACAAACCACCATTTACATAAGGAAATTTTGCAAGTTCATCATCTAGATATTTATCTCTATCTTCAATCTTTGTGTCCAAGACTTTAAATAAATCAATCAAAGCCCTTCTAGTGTCTTTAACTTGAAAACCTTGTAAATAATTGTGAAAAGTCAACTTTTCGCCGAACAAACCACTATCTTCAGCATAAAGACAAAATACAAGTCTTACACAAAGTTCGTTAAGGCTCTTTAATTCTTGCTCATCTTTTTCGTTGTATTGTTTAAGTAAGGCGTCATAAAGAATACCAACAATTTCACCAGCCTTAATGGATATTTCCATTTCTTTTTTAATATTTTCATTTTGACTATTTACAATAAATTGTAAGCGATAATATTCCTTTGGAAGATTTTTAAGCAATATACTTTCAGGTTCTCCATTAGGTTTTTCCATATCATATATTAAAAACTCTTGGAAATTACAAGTAATAATCCATCTTGGTCTTTTAGAGTATGGAAGGTCGGCAGAATACCTTTTCGCTTGTTGAAATGGAGTAAGAAGAGTTCCATCTGCTTGTCTTATTGCTTTTCTTAAATCTCGGTCTCTACTTTTTTGTTCAATTAAAACATGTGTAGCAGAAATATAGCCATCAATAAAACTTGTATGGTCAAGCATAACTTTATCTTCAAAAGAAATATATTGTTCCGGATTGTCAACACCCAAAACTTTATTTAATAAAGTCAACCAAAAAACTTGACTTTGTCCTTTTTCATAACCTTTATCAGCCCAAAAATTTGCAAATTCTTTTGCTTGTTTTCTTATCTCCAAATCGTTCATAAGTAAATCTCCATAAAACGATTATACCATACAATTTTTCAAAATTAACTATTCTTCTACAAAATTTATGAAAATTATTGGTAAATAGAAAATTAATTTATAAATTATTTTTATTGTAAAAATTGCATTAGGTTTTTCTAATGCTATCTTTGCTATTCTTCTTTTTTATATGTCAATAAAACATCTAATAAATCAGAAATTTCAGTGTAAGGATTTTTATCCAATGCGCTTTGTTCTTTGTCATACATTTGGTTTTTTAAATCTGAATTATTGATAGCTATACCGAACTTTTCTTGTAAATTATATTCTTTAACAATGTCATAGCTCTCTGTATATTGTGGAACATATTTCTTTAATTGTTCTTTTACTTTTTGTGAAGATATTTCTGGCTTAGGATGTTTTGTAAAATAATATAGTAGCCACACTTCAAAACAAGGATTTGATAAAATAAATTCCACTTGGAATTTCTTTTTAACTCTCTTTTTCTCGTCTTCGACTTTCTGAAATTGAGAATCCGATAAATCTAAATCTACTAAACAGAAAACTCTATCACCAAGTCTATTATCTAATTGCATATCATCAATAACTTGTCTAGCTTTCTTGGCCATACTTTTAGGGTCAGTAGCTTCAGATGGAACAATTTTTAAATTGTATGGATTTTCTCTTTTAATAAAATGATTAAAGTATTTAGTCTCGGTCTTATTTCTTCCTTCACAAATAAGGACAATTATTGGATTTCGTTTTTTTGAAAATTTGACTTTTGTATGCCTAACCATTATCCCTCCTTAATAAAAGGGATACCGCCATATCTTCCAAGCAAATATGCCTTTTCTATATTTTCATCTTTTCTTGGAGAGAAATCCGAAAGAGCATACATTTCCGTTGTGGCAGTATTATTATTTCTTTCCGTAAACCATATTTCATCTCTTCTAAATATATCAAGGTTAAGTAAATTTGTATCATGCGTATTACAAATCAGCTGAGCATTATTTTTATTTAATTCATTATCATAAAACTTCTTAATAATGTATTCCACAAGTAAAGGATGTAAACTCCTATCAATTTCATCTATAAATAAAGTTTTCCCTTCCTTAAATGTGTAAAATAATGCTGGTGCAAAATGAAATAACTGTTGTGTTCCATCCGATTCTTCAATTAACTCTAATGGATAATTAGATGAGTTTTCTCCACTTTTAATATTATGAATGGTTTTAATATTAAATATATCTGAATTACCAAACTTCTTCATTTGCTCAGGGTCACTATTAACGATGACATTCATAAGTTTTGTCATTAATTCGGCCTGTTTACCTAACTCTTTTATTTTTTGTGTATTTATTTGGAAATCACTAATACTTATATCGGCATTATTTAAAAAATCTAAACAAAACTTTTTATATTCTTCCAAGTCATTGTTTTCTATAATATAACTTATGTTATACTTAGTAGGCTGACTAATATCATGTAAAATGATTATATCATTCAGTATATAATCAACAACTGGTTTTACTTTTTCATAATTCCATGTGGCTGCTGTTAATAAGAATAATTTATTTTTAGTATTCTTTGTCTTAATTTCATTTAATTGTCTCACATCAGTATTAAATTTGTAATCATTAGTGTTCGTTCTTGTAAATATATTGGTTGGTTTAGCCGAATTATAAACATCAAGTTTTTCATCGATAACCTTTTCAAATGTGCAACTAAAACTATAACTATATTTAATATTATTTTTAACAAATGTTAACGAAAATTCTGATGGAACACTCAAAGAATTTTCTCTAAATTTATATGGACTAATTCCTATCCTATTATTTTCTACTAAGTTATTTGACATCATAGAAAAGATTTTTATAAATTCTATAGCATTTATAAAAGATGTTTTTCCAGAAGCATTGGCTCCATAAATAATCCTTGTTTTTGAAATTCTATCTTTCCCAAAATTAATTAAATTATCTTCGTGTGATTTATCCTTGTTTGCCACCATTGAAAAATCACAAGTATCTACATAGGACTTATAATTTTTAAATGTAAAATTTAATAACATAATAATCACCTCACATTAGTATTATATTCATTATTAATAAAAATGTCAATACATTTTTAAAATATTATTTCAAATTTTGTGAAAATTATTCAAAATTTATAAAAATATCCTGTATTCAATAGAATATTTTACACTTAATAATTAAGTTAAGTTCATAAACAACTTTATTAGTTTTAGGCAGTTCTAACACGATTAAATTACTCAAAAATATCACATTTGCTGTCAACTGCTGTCAAAATCAAATAGCAAAATACAGCAAATATTTTTTGTAATGTTATAACTACCTTTTTTTATCTATGTTTTTAAGATATAGGGCTCACACACTTTATTTATAGGGCTCATTCTTGGTAAGGCTGAGGTCATGGGTTCAAGTCCCATCATAAGCTCCAGTAAAACTTGCCTTAAGGCAAGTTTTTTTGTGCTTTCGCACAAAGCAAACATTTGTTTGCACTGAAGCCATTTAATATTTGTTCTCTGCTCGCTGAAAAAATTTCAGAGCATAAAATATTTGTTTTAATTTATGTTTTTTTTATAAAAATTTTATAAATTTTGATAAAGTTTTGTAAAAATTTAAGATTAAATAAATTATTATTAATTAAATCTTGAACAAATGTATTATTTGTATTATAATTATCATATGGTTGTAGACGATAAAGTAAACAATAGATTAAAAAAAATATTTGAAGATATTAAGAAACAGGCAGAAACTGGTGTAATTAAAATTGAAGCAAGAGATGGAATTAAATGGAGATATTACACAAGATTTTATTGTGATATTGAAGGAGTTTTAAATGCTAATCCGAATAATAAATATCCAATTATAGAAATTCCAAATTATGATATTTTTATAAAATTGATTGATAAATATTTAAAATATGCAGAAATTTTTTATTCTTCAGATCAAGATTATTATGATTTATCTAAAGATGAATTTGATAAAAAATTAGTTTTAAACTTAATTATCAATGCAACTAACTTTGATTTTATTAAAGTTTATGATTATATAAACAAAAGAACGGAGATGCTAAAACAAGATATTGGTCTTGGTAAATTCCATTTAGGGGAGTATCAAGGTTGTAAAATAATTGGTGAAATTTTAAAAAATCGATCAAATATTGAAAGTCCTTATAGTTTTAATATTTATTTTGAGAAAGATAAAGAAAATTTTATGATGCCAAGCATATTATATGGAATGACTGATAAAGATGCTTCTATAATGGGAATACAAAATTTTAATAAAGAAAGAGTCGGTGGAGAACTTGCAAAGAAATTAGATAGATATTTTAGGAAAATAAATAAGGGCATTGATATGAATGATATTATTTCAAATGTTTCTCCAAATGCATTAGTTTCATTTACTATTTTTATTTCATATTTAAAATCTTTAGGAATAAAGGATATTTCAGCATCAGCATTTCGACCAGTAAGATATCATGCAAGTAAAATTTCAGGATATTTAAAATATGTTGAAAGTGAGAAGAGAAAAGAATTTTTGCAAAAGCATAATCATAATCAATATAATATGACTAATAAAGTTTTGTATATGTTTTTAAGATATGGTCATCATTTTGATAATGCAAATGTTTATTATGATGATATAATGCAGAAAATTAATTTAGAGTTAACGGATAAAAATCCTACAGAAAATGATAATATTATATATCAACTTTCATCATCTATTAATAACGAGCATAATGATGAATATGAAAACAATTAGTAATAAATTATTAATAATTTCATAAATTATAAGCAGATTTTTGTAAAAATCTGCTTTTTTATTGTTAAAATTTAATATTTATTTTGTTGAAAATTAGTTTTGATTTATACTTATTAAAGAAAGGAGAGAGTATGGATAAAAAATTTGAACCACTATTTACACCTTGGAAGATAGGTAATGTAGAAATTAAAAATAGAATTGTTCTTTGTCCTATGGGAGGAACATCATTGTTTGGTTGGATGGAACCACATCATTTTGATCAAGATGCTGCTGATTTTTTTATGGATCTTGCAAAAAATAATGTTGGATTGATTATACCAGGTATTGCACCACTTAAAAATTTAATTGGAGGACAATGGTTATATAAAAGTAAAAAGTCTTTTAAGAAATTAAAGCCTTATATGGAGGAAATTCATAAAACTGGGGCAAAACTATTTGTTCAGTTGACAGCAGGATTTGGACGTTCTTTTTCTGTTCCAAATTCAATGGTTCCTATGCTTAAACATAAATTTTTGAATGCTATTGTAAAACCTATTATAGATGTTCAGTATTTATGTGCTTCGCCAAGCAAACTTCCTTCAAGATGGGCTGAAGGAGTTCTGACTCGTGCATTGACAAAGAAAGAAATTGAAAAAATGATTGTCGCATTTGCTAAAACTGCAAAAATGTGCAAAGATGCAGGTGTAGATGGTGTTGAAGTTCATGCAGTTCATGAAGGATATTTACTTGACCAATTTACAACAGAATATACAAATAAAAGAACTGATGAATATGGTGGAAGTTTTGAAAATAGATATCGTTTTGCCACTGAAGTTGTTAAGGCAATTAAAAAAGAATGTGGAAACGAGTATCCTGTATCTTTAAGATATTCTGTAGTAAGTAAAACTAAAGATTTCTGTAAGGGGGCAATCCCAGGAGAAGACTATAAAGAAATTGGTCGAGATATGGAAGAAAGTTTGAAGGCTGCAAAATATTTGCAAGATGCAGGTTATGATATGTTCGATGCTGATAACGGCACTTATGATGCTTGGTATTGGGCTCATCCTCCTGCATATATGCCACAAAACTGTAATTTAAAAGATGTTGCACAGGTTAAAAAAGTTTTATCTATTCCTGTTGTGTGTGCTGGAAGAATGGAACCTGATGTTGCTGCTGAAGCAATAAAAAATGGTGAAATTGATGCAATGGGTGTTGCACGTCAATTTTTAACAGACCATCATTGGGTAACAAAATTAATGGAAGATAGGCTAGAAGATATTCTTCCTTGTATTTGTTGTCATAATGGTTGTTTTCCATTCTCTCATTATAAAGGTATTGCAAATGGTGGAGCAATGCAAGATACAATGCATATGTCTAGATGTGCATTAAATCCATTAACTATGCAAAATCATAAGTTTGATATAATTCCAGCCAAAAAGCAAAAGACAGTTGCAGTTATCGGTGGTGGCGTAGGTGGAATGGAAACTGCAAGAATTGCTACTTTGCGAGGACATAAAGTAACTATTTATGAAAAGACAGATATTCTTGGTGGAGTTTTCATTGCTGCAGCAGCACCTTCTTTCAAAGAAAAAGATAGAATGTTATTGCAATGGTATAGAAGACAAATCAAAAATTTAGGAATTGATGTTAAATTTAATACAGAAATAAAGGATCTATCTCAAATTGATGCTGATGAAATAGTTATTGCAACAGGTTCAACACCAAAATCACTTCCTATAAAAGGAATAGAAAATAGTATTGAGGCAATAGAATACTTAAATGGAAAAGAAGTTGGACAAAATGTTGTAATAATTGGTGGTGGATTAAGTGGTTGTGAAATTGCTTATGATTTATTCTTGAAAGGAAAACATCCAATAATTATTGAAGCAAAAAATGATTTGATGGTGTCAAATACTCTTTGTCTTGCAAATTCTTCTTATTTAAGAGATTATTTTGATTATAAAAATATACCTGTTTATCTGGAAAGTAAAGTAATTGAAATAAACGATGATAGTGTTATTATACAAGATAAAGAAGGAAATCGGTTTGTAATAGAAGCAGATAATGTTATTACAGCAATAGGATATAATCCAGCACCACTTGCAAAAGCATCTAAACATATTCATATTGTAGGTGATGCATTATCTGTAGGTAATTTAAGAACAGTAGTTTGGCGTGCTTGGGAAGTTGCTGAAAAAATATAATAAATTTTGTCATATATACTAAATATAATAAAAAATTATAAGATAAATATTATATTTAGTAAAAAATATATATAAATAAAAAATATAAAATTAATTTTTAAAAATAAATTATAAAGAAGCCTTATTATTAATGCTTCTTTTATTTTTCACACGATAAATAAAATTTTCATACGCTGTAATGTGATTAAATAAAAGGATTTAAAGTAATGGCATTTATACAAAGATTTTCTACAATAGATCGTGGAGGTATTCAATTTATTGGTAATACTTTAGGCTTAAGTAAAGGTTCAAATGCTAATATACCTGGGACGCTTGGGTCAATTGGTGCCTTCACTTCTTTAAACGCAACACAGGTTTCAACGTTTCCAGTTGGAACAACTTTAGATTATATACAAAATGGCTCTAGTGCAATTTTAAATTTACCTGTAGGGAGTTCTGTTTTATATGCAGAACTAGTTTGGGGTGGATTATTTCGTTCTCAAACACAAAATATTTCAAGTTTATTAAATAATCCGATTACGTTAACCATTGATAATCAAGATTTTATAATTAATTCAGATATTGCAACACGACAAGATCTTGAGATTCCTTCTAGTGGGAATTTTGACGTAGGGTTTTATGTTAGAACGGCTGACGTAACTAATATTGTTAGTAATATTATAAACGGAACGTATTCTGTCAAAGGTGTTCCAGCACTAATAGTTGCAAATGACAATCAAACATCTGAAACAAACCATGCTGGTTGGACTTTGGCAGTTATATATAGGAATAATTTAGAAGTTCTGAGAAACTTAACGCTGTGGGCAGGTGGTGCTGCCGTTGGACCTAATACTCCAGTAACTGATATAACATTAACAGGCTTTCAAACACCACAAGTTTTGCCTATAGTCGGAAAGGCTTTTATTTCGGCACAGGAAGGTGATGCTATACTAACAGGCGATCAATTTTTATTTGGTAAAGATGTTGCAAATTTAACAGTTATGTCTGGACCTAATAATCCGGCAAATAACTTTTTTTGCTCGCAAATTAATAATCAAAATGGAGTTTTAGATACAACGGGGACTTTTGGAAATAGAAATGCAAATGCAAGTGCAGGAACAAACATTTCTGCTGGGAGACAAGGCTGGGATATTACAGCAGTTGATATATCTTCAACACTTGAAACTTCACAGACAAGTGCTTTGTTAAGATTTACAAGTAGTGGAGATTTATATGTTCCAAATGTTTTTGCTACACAAATTGATTCATTAGGTGCATCATTAAGTGTAACAAAATCAGTTGATGCCGATATAAAAGTAGTTAATGAAGAAATTTTATATACGATAATAGTTGAAGATACAGGTCAGTTGGAAGCAACTAATGTATTAGTATCTGATGTAATTCCAGAAGGATTAACTTTGGTTTCAAATAGTATTTATGTTGATGGTGTTATGCAACCAGATATTTTCCCAATAAATTTGGGCGATATTACTCCTGGGCAAAGAAAAGTAATCACATATAAACTTATTGCTTCTGCTGTTCCAATAATTAATCCTGTGGTCAACATCGCAAATATTAATTATACTTTTCAACCATTTCCGGGGTATTCAGTAAACATTGATGATATAAGTAATCCTGTTAGTGTTGCTATAGTTGATAATGAGATTAATTTAATTAAAACAGTGGATAAGGCAGTTGCTAAAAAGGGTGATGAACTTTTATATACAAGTTTTATTTATAATAATGGAAGTATTGTCGCACAGAATATAATTTTTATAGATGACATACCTTCAGGGACGACTTACATTGATGGTTCAGTAATTGTAGATGGCGTTTCTCAACCTACATTTAATCCTGCAGCAGGTTTTAATGTAGGGACTTTAAATCCTAGTCAAGTGAGAACAATATCATATAAGGTTATCATAAATTAGAGGTGTAAAATGACAATCATAAATCAATCCAAAATAAATTATCAATCTGTTTATCCTAATGGACAGATAATTGACCAAACTTTAGATAGCAATGTGGTTACAACCGATGTAATAACCTATTTATTTACTAAAATTAAATCAACTATAAAAAATATATTATCTGAAGGTGAAATAACAACTCAAACAGTAGTATTAACTAATACTTCAAATTATGTTTTAAGTAACATATTATTTAAAGATTTAATGACTGAAGGTGCAGAGTATGTCGTTCAAAGTGTAACAATTAATGGTGTAAGTTTTTTAGATTTTGATGTGAAGACAGGATTTTCTTTGCCTTCAATCAATCCAAATGAAATCGTTACTATAACTTATAATATTCAAGCAAAAAGTCCTAAAACACTTTCGCCTGTTCAAAACTTTGCAAATATAGATTATACAGTTCAGGATCCTATAATTGGGCCTGTAAATTTTTCTGAAAATACAAACACAATTTCAATAGATATTGTATCAACAAGTATAAATATTGTTAAGAGTGTAAATAAAACGAATGCATATGCAGGTGATGTATTACATTTTTCTAACATTATATCTAATTCGGGTTCGACATCATTAAATAATATTATGTTTGATGATAATCTAGATGTGAATTTGAATTTTATTACAAATTCAGTAAAAATTAATGGTATAACACAATTGGGATTGAATCCAAATTTGGGGTTTGTATTACCTTCTTTAAATAGTGGACAAAATCATTTAGTTGAGTTTGATGTTTTAGTTAAAAATGGAATTATAAAAAAGACCATTAATAATGTTTCATTATTAACAGTTGATGAACAAGTTACTCCTAGTAATAACGTTACCATTAATATTTTAGAAAGAACAATCAATAATCCACCAGTAAGCATAATAATTAAAGATGACTGTTGCAGGTGTAATAGGTGCAAATGTTGTTTATTTAATTTGTGTAATATCTTTAGAAAATGTAGTAAATGAAATATAAATTATTTTTCTAATTATAAACTATAATAAAAGTATAATTTGTTAATTCCTATTGTTTTCTAGCATATACGCAACAACGAGATAAAAATATTTTTTAACCATTTTTATTAAAAAAATCGCTATATCTCTTATAAATAAAGGGATATAGCGATTATATTATATAATAAATTATTTTTTCATTTTACTTGCATATTAAAAAGAATTTTGATATTTTATAAATAGGGAGTGTAATAAAGATGGATTTATTTAATAAAATTTATAAAGAACATAATTATAAAATTGCTAAAGAAAAAGGTATTTATCCTTATTTTCATAAATTATATTCAGGGCAAGATGTTGTTGTGAATATGGAAGGTAAAAGAACAATTATGTTAGGTTCTAACAATTATCTTGCTCTTACAAATCATCCAGAAGTTATTAAGGCAGGAAAAGATGCTATAGAAAAATACGGAAGTGGTTGTTCAGGCTCTAGATTTTTGAATGGAACTTTAGATATACATGAAAAGTTAGAATCAGACCTTGCTTTGTTTTTGCATCAAGAGAGTGCAATGACTTTTAGCACAGGATTTCAAAGTAATTTGGGAATTATAAGTGCAATTATTGGAAGAGGAGATTATATTGTATGTGATAGAGAAAACCATGCTAGTATTTATGATGCGTGTAAATTAAGTTATGGGAAAATGGTTAGATATAATCATAACGATATGGAAGATTTAGAGAGAAAACTTAAAGAAATTCCTAATGAAGCAGGTATCTTGATAGTTACAGATGGTGTTTTTAGTATGAGTGGTGATATTTGCAATCTACCAGTTATTGTTGATTTGGCACATAAATATAATGCAAGAGTAATGGTTGATGATGCCCATGGACTTGGTGTTATTGGGAAGTATGGCAGAGGAACAGGTGAATATTATAATATGGAAGATAAGATTGATATTTATATGGGCACTTTTTCAAAGTCGCTTGCTTCATTGGGTGGTTATATGGCTGGAAAGAAGGAAGTCGTTGAATATTTAAAACATAATTCTCGTCCTTATATATTTAGTGCAAGTATGACGCCAGCATCGGTATGTTGTGCAAATAAAGCATTGGATATATTAAAAAGAGAACCTGAAAGAGTTGAGAGATTAAACAGAGTAAGTGATTATATGCGAAAAGGATTAAAAACAAATGGAATTGATATTATTGAAAGCAAGACTCCAATTATTCCTATTTATACATATCAAGATGATAAAACATTTATAGCATGTAAATTATTGCTTGAGAGAGGTGTTTATGTAAACCCTGTTGTTTCTCCAGCGACTCCAGTTGGACAAAGTTTATTAAGAACAAGTTATACTTCAAATCACACTGAAGATATTTTAGATGAAGCAATTATTAAGATAAAGGAAGTTTTGAATATATTAAACAATTAAATAATATTTTTTTAATTATTTCCAAATCAATTTTTTATCATTATAATACTTTTTTAAATATATATTAATATTTATTATTTTATTTGTATTTAATTTTTAGATATGATAAAATAAATATTGATTCAAAGAGGAGAGTAATATGGGAATTTTAAAGAATATTGAATGGACTGATACAAGTAGTAACTTAATTGTTTGGAAATATCCTATTTCTAAAGATCATGTAAATAAAGGCTCTGCTTTAACAGTAAGAGAAAGTCAAGTTGCTATTTTTGTAGATAAAGGTAGACTTGCTGATGTATTTCTTCCGGGATTTTATAAATTGGACACACAAAATATGCCAATTCTTACTAAATTAATGTCATGGAAATATGGTTTTGAAACACCTTTTAAATCAGACATTTATTTTGTGAATACAAAACAGTTTACAAATCAAAAATGGGGAACTGTAAATCCTATTTTAGTTCGTGATAAAGATTATGGTGCTGTTCGAATAAGAGGATTCGGAAATTATTCTTTCAAAGTTGATGATGCTTATGTTTTTATGAAAAATTTAAGTGGCACACTTGCTCAATTTGAAACTGACCAAATTTCTGATTATTTAAGAAGTATGGTTGTTAGTGGAATTTCTGATGCTATCGGAGAAAGTAAAGTTCCTGTTTTGGATATGGCTGCAAATTTACAAGAATTGTCAAGAATGGTAGAAAATAAAGTTGCAACAGATTTTAAAGAAATAGGACTTTTACTTACAAATTTTGTATTTGAAAGTTTCTCATTGCCAGAAGAACTTGAAAAAGCATTAGATAAGAATACAAGTCTTGGAATGATGCGTAATAATATGGATGTATACACGCAAATGGAAACTCTTGCCGCAATGAAAGAAGCAGCAAAAAATCCTGGTGCTGCTGGTGGAACTATGGGGGCAGGCATGGGACTTGGCATGGGAATGGGATTAGGAAATATTTTTGCCAATAATATGCAACAGATGAGCAATCAAAATCAAAATAATTCGAATAATGCAAATAATAATGCTGGTGCAGGCTCAAAAACTTGTCCAAATTGCAATGCAATAATTCATGGAAATCCAAAATTTTGTCCAGAATGTGGACAAAGATTAAAACTTGTTTGTCCAGATTGTGGAACAGAAGTTAAAGGTTCTGCAAAATTTTGTCCAGAATGTGGAAGGAAATTGAAATGAGTGATATAAATGAAAAGATATATAGTGATGATAAACTAGGTGTAACAACTTATAAATGTCCTAATTGTGGTGGCGAAACTGAGTTTGACCCTTCTTCACAAAAAATGCATTGTCTTTATTGCGATAGTTTTTTTGAAATAGAGAATGATACTCATGCTGTTGAAAGAGATTTGAAAGAACTGCTTTCAGAAGGGAATGTTTGGTCTGAAGCCGAAGTATATCAATGTAAAAGTTGTGGGGCAAAAGAAATTTTGGATAATCAAGAAGTTGCAATGGAGTGTCCTTTTTGTGGAACAAGTAATATTGTAAAAACAAATGAACTTCCAGGATTGAAACCTCAAGGAATAACACCATTTAAAATAGATAGAGAAACAACAAGCCAAATTGCAACCAAATGGGCAAAGAAGAAATTTTATGCTCCTAGAAGTTTTAAGAAAAGTGTTAAAGCCGAAAATATTCATGGAATTTATAATCCAGTTTTCACTTTTGATGCTGTTACAAATAGTTCCTATAATGGTAAATTAGGAAAAAATTATACAAGATATCATTATGTTCAAGGAAAAAGAGTAGCACATACAGAAACAAGATATTTTACGATTAGGGGTGAACAAAATGTAAATTTTGATGATTTTCTAATTCAAGCATCTTCAAATATTCCTATGAATATGATTAGGGAAATTGAACCTTTTCCTACAAATAAAGCATTAGGATATAAAACAGAATACTTAAGAGGTTATTCTGCAAATACATATAACAAATCAGGTGCTGAATGTTGGGACGATTGTAAAATTCAAATGAGAAATAATATTGAGACTCAAATATTAAAAAAATATGATTATGATATTAAAGTGTTTTTGAATGTGGATACAACTTTTTCTAAAGAACAATACAAATATATTTTAGTCCCAGTATATGTAGGGCATTATAAATATAAAAATAAGTTATACAACTTTTTTGTTAATGGTTATAGTGGGAGAATAGGTGGTAAAACACCTGTATCTATTTGGAAAGTAATGTTTACAATATTAGGAATTTTGCTTATTGTTGGTGGCATTATTGCTCTTGCAGTGTTAAATGGTTGATAGGGGGAGTTTATGAGTTGGAGTGAAATTGCTTTGATTTGTGTAAGCGTTGTTTTGATTATAGTTGTTCTTGCATGGCTTATAAGTGCAAGAAAAAAATTAGGACAGCCAAAAGAAAATTTAGTTGATGATTGTGAAATTATTGATGGAGTAAAATATACAAAATCTGAACAGCCACTAGATAAAGATGGTCAAGCAAATGTAACATTGAAAAAAGGTGATATTATGCTTGAACGAGGCAAGGAATATAAGGTTGGCGAAAATGGAGATATTCTTGCTGGGAAATATACTATTTTAACAGCAGATGAAAACATTTCATCTGTGAATATGCGAATAGGTGGACTTGTTCGTGATTATAAACACTTATCTTCGATTATACTAACTGAAGGAGATGTGATTTCTACACTTTCAGCAAATGTAGTGTTAAGATAAAAGGGGGAATTATGGGAAGAAATTTGATTTATAAGTTGTTGGGTGCATTTATAGTTTTGGCTGCTGCTATATTATGGATATTATCATTAACCGTTCCAGAAACTTTTGGATTTTTTAGTTTAGCATGGGCTGGAGTTGTGATTTGTGGTGGTTTAGGCTTAATTATGCTTTTACAAGGCTGTTTTCAAAAAAATGTTTCAACTATCAAAAAATTGAAAATTTGGTTTGGAATTATTCTTATTGTTTGTGCTATTCTTTGTTTAGTATCTGAACTTGCTATTCCTGGAAACTTAATTTTACCTATCATTTCAATAGTTGTTGCAGTAGGCTTGGTTATCACAATTATTGCAACTGGTGGTGTAAAATGGGACGAGGGAGATAATCATAAATCTGGCTATAAGAATTATTACGAACGTAAAGCAGAACAAGAAAAAGTAGAAAAAGAAAATAATGAGAATAAATAAAATAAGAATAAAAAAATTAGTAAAAATAAATTAATTAAATTATTTTAATAAAAAAAACAAGAAAATCTTTCTTGTTTTTTTTGTATTATTATATATTAATTATAGATGTTTTTATTCTTTTTCAAATTTAGAACCACAATATGGACATTTATAACCATTTTCATATGGTTCTAGTTTTCCACCACAATTAGGACATTTGTTTGCTATTATATTTTTCTTTGGAACTTCTTTTTTATTAGGTGTTAATGTTGTTCCATCATATATATATCCTGTTATATATTTCTTTTTTATTGCGTTTGTAACATATTCTTTTGCCATTTTTTCTCTTATTTGAAGTTGTTGAGCAATTTCTGAATTTGTTGTTAAATGGTCTTCCATTACAGCATCAACTACATTCTTCATTGTTTTAAAATTTCCATAACTGATCCATAGAATAGGTGCACCATAAAATCCAAAAACTAAAAAAGCAATACCAAATGCAAGAATAGCCCAAATTGATTTTGTTGCTCCAATAATTGTAATTGGAATTCCAACAACAAATAATATTGTAGCAACAATAGCCCAAATTAACTTTTTCTTTAAATCTTTATTCACATTATTTTGTTGAGTTTTATATTTATCCATGTCTATATTATATTACATTAATAATAAAAAAGTAAAGAATTTTTTTAATTTCAAAATTTTTACTTTGAAATTTGAAAAACATGATAAAATTGCTTGACTTGGAGTTTACTTTAAGTTGTAGAATATAGTCGATATGATGTTTAAATAAGAAATTTTAAAATATTTAATTAATTAAATTAAGTTTATATGTTTAAAATAACATCAGTATATAAAATTGAATTTAATCTAACAAAAATATTGCTAAATTTTAAAGAAAAAGAAAGGAGGCTTTTTATTATATGACAATAAAAGAAGTAAGTGAAAGATTTTCTGTTAGTGAAGATACTTTAAGGTATTATGAAAAAATTGGTTTAATTGAAACTGTTCCAAAAAGTCATGGTAAACGTAATTATGGAGAAAAAGAAATAAATAATGTTGAATTTATTCTTTGCATGAGAAGTGCTGGTCTTAATATTGATATTTTATCAAAATATATTAATTTGATAAGAGAAGGCGATAAAACTGTTCAACAAAGATTAAATTTACTTATTGACCAAAGAAAAATATTAGGTGAAAAAATAAATGAAATGAAAAGGGCTTATGAAAAATTGAGTTATAAAATTGAAAGATATCATTCAGAAATTTTACAAAAAGAGAATAATATAATAAAGGAATAAAAGGAGAAAAAATATGATATTAGAAAAAATCAATTCACCAAAAGATTTGAAATTATTAAGTTTAGAAGAATTAAATGTTTTAAGTGAAGAAATAAGAAAAGCATTAATCAATAAATTAAGTGAACATGGTGGTCATATAGGACCAAATCTTGGAGATGTTGAAGCAATAGTAGCAATGCATTATGTTTTTTCTTCACCAAAAGATAAAATTGTTTTTGATGTTTCGCACCAAAGTTATACACATAAAATGCTTACAGGACGAAAGAATGCTTTTTTAAATAGAAATCAATATGATGATGTTTCAGGTTATACAAATCCTAATGAAAGTGAACATGATCTTTTTGAAATAGGGCACACATCGACTTCAATTAGTCTTGCTTGTGGACTTGCAAAAGAAAGAGATTTAAAAGGTGAAAAAAATAATGTTATTGCATTTATTGGTGATGGCTCTTTAAGTGGAGGAGAGGCTTATGAAGGGTTAAATAATGCTTCAGAAAGTAAAAGTAATATAATAATTATTGTAAATGACAATGAAATGTCAATTGCTGAAAATCATGGTGGACTATATGATAATTTACGAGCTTTAAGAGAGAGTAATGGAAAATGTGAATGTAACTTCTTTAAAGCACTAGGTTTTGAATATTACTATGTTGCTAATGGACATAATTTAAGAGATTTGACAGGAGTATTTAAAACAGTTAAAGATAGTAGAAAACCTGTTGTTGTTCATATTCATACAATAAAAGGAAAGGGACTATCTTTTGCCGAAGAAAATAAGGAGCAGTGGCATTGGGGAATGCCATTTGATAAAAATACAGGTAAGTCTTTATTTAATAATGATATAGAAGATTACAATGAACTCACTGGAAAGTTTATATTAGAAAAAATAAAAAATGATAAAAACATAATTGCTGTTACATCTGCTACACCTGCTGTTTTTGGGTTTAATAAAGAAAGAAGAATGGAAGCAGGGGCACAATATGTTGACGTTGGTATTGCTGAAGAGCATGCTGTTGCATACATTTCGGGTGTTGCTAAGGCAGGTGGTAAACCAATTTACCCAGTTTATAGTTCATTTATTCAAAGAACTTATGACCAATTATCTCAAGATTTATGTATAAATAAAAGTCCTGCATTGATTGTAGTTTTTGCAGGCTCTGTTTTTGGACTTAATGATGTAACGCATCTTGGACTTTATGATATGGCGATGATGGAGAATATCCCAAATCTCGTTTATCTTGCACCTACTTGTAAAGAAGAATATTTTGCAATGTTAGAGTGGGGATTGAATCAAAATCTTTATCCTGTTGCAGTTCGAGTCCCTGGAAATGGAGTAATAGAAAGAAATCAAGTTTTTGATACTGATTATTCACAATTAAATAAATTTAAAATTGATAAACATGGAAAAGATGTTGCCATTATTGCTTTAGGTGGTTTTTATCAACTTGGAGAACAAGTTTATATAAAACTTAAAGAGAATGGGATAAATGCAACATTAATAAACCCAAGATATATTACTGGGATTGATGAAGAAATGCTTGAAGAGTTAAAGAAAAATCATAAACTTGTTATTACTCTAGAAGATGGTATACTGGAAGGGGGATTTGGTGAAAAAATTGCAAGTTATTATGGAACTAGTGATATGTATGTTAAAAATTATGGTATTAAAAAGAGTTTTCCAGATAGATTCATTGCAAGCGAATTATTAAAAGAAAATGGTATAAGTGTTGACGAAATTACAAAAGATATTTTCGGTTTAATTAAATTATAAATTTTTAAATTAATAAAAGAAGATGTGCTTTAAAAACACATCTTTTTTAATATCAAATATATTGTTAAATTTTACTTATTATATCTCTTGCCGCAACAAGTCCTGTTGCTGCAGCAACTACAATATTTCCTGCTTTTCCAGCACCATCTCCAATAAAATATAAATTTTTGTTTTTAACTTTAAAGTTATTATCAGTTTCTATTTCGTTTGAAAAGAATTTGATTTCAGGTCCATACAATAAAGTTTCATCATTATTTACACCAGGGATAATTTTGTCAAGTTCTTCAAGTCCTTCTAAAATATTTGTTATTATTCGGTAAGGCAGAACTAAAGCAAGATCTCCTGCAACACAATCTTTTAATGTTGGTTCAATAAAACCTTTATTGATTCTATGCCATTCGCTACGTCTCCCGTTTCTTAAATCTTTAAGTGTTTGAACAATCGGTTTATTGTCGCCTAGAACATTTGCAATACGTGCAATTGATTCACCATATTGTCTGGTATTTGTTACAGGTTGTGTTAATGTAACTTTACTGATGAAAGCAAAGTTTGAATTATTTGATTTAGTATGTTTGAGTGCATGACCATTTACACATATATAACCATAGTAATTTTCTTTTGTAACATATCCACCAGGGTTTGTGCAAAAAGTTCTGATTTCATCACCATAAGTTTTTGTTTTGATAAAAATTGTAGGGTCATATATTACGTCTGTAATACTTTGTAAAATTTCTTTTCTTACTTCTACTCGGACACCAATTTCTATGCTTTGAGAAGTATAGGGAATTTTATGTTTATCTAATAATGTTTGAACCCAGCCAGCACCTGTTCGTCCTGGAGCAACTACAACGTATTTTGATTGAACAATATTTTTTTGATTATCTTTTTTGTATGTAATAAAATTTATATTTTGTGAATCTTGCTCGATATCTATGACATCGCCACACTCAATAATTTCTACTCCATGATTTTCAAGATATTGAGTAAATTTTTCAATATGAGTAGGTAGAGTGTCAGAACCTAAATGTTTTTGTTTTATTAAAAGAAGTCTTGCTCCTTTAACAGTAACATCTTTTTTTATTTCTTCACTTTTTTGTGAACTTTTTGGATAAACTTCTGCGTCCATACCAAATTTATTAAATATTTCTTCTGTATCATCAATTAATTTATATGCTTCGCTTTCTGACATATACTTAAATAAATCGCTTTTCCCGAGTTTTGGGATAAAGTTGAGTTTTCCATCACTAAAAGTTCCAGCACCACCAAATCCTGAAAGAATTTGACAAGGTTGACAGTTGATGCATTTTCCAGTTTTTTTCATAGGACAAACTCTATTTTTTGCTCTTCTTCCTTGGTCGATAAGACAAATTTTTAAATTTTGATTTTTTGTAATTAGTTCATAAGCAGTAAATAATCCTGCAGGACCAGCACCGACTATAAGTACATCATAAATCATTTTTCCCTCCATCCTTATTTTTCAACATATTTATTATAACATAAAAATATTTGATAAAAAAATAAAATGACGAATGGATATTAAATAATTTATATTACCTGAAGACAAACTTGCTTGCAAGGGTGAGACTGATGGTTATACAAATAGTGATAATGTGCAAAGCACACAAATTCGTTAGAATTTATTAAAATTCTTTTATCATAAAATTTTAACATCACATAATTTATATTTTTAATTAAAAAAATTAAATATATTATAAAATTTATTGGAATTTAATGAAAATTATTTTTAAATGAATTTATCTATGTTATACTATTAAAAATAAAAAACAACTATAGAAAGAAAATTTTGAAAAGTTTTCAAAATTTTAAAACATTAGTTTTTGCAAGCAAGGCTTGCCTTTCTATAGTTGTTGTTAATATATAATTATGAATGCTAGTAATAGACAGATAATTTTTGATAAATTTGAAAAAATAACAAAATAATAGGTGAAAATCATGAAATTTAATGAAATTTTAGTTAAAAACATTTTAAATAAATATATTTATGATAATAAGTTGATTGGGGGAGATAATCAAATTTTAAAGTTGCCAGATTTATATACTAAAGATAAAAGTATTGGAATTGAAGTAACGATGTGTGAACTTGATGTTGATTATTGCATAAATGAACTTAAAAACGAATGTGAAAAATATAAAAATGATTATAACAAATGCATACAGATAAGAAATAAATATGAAAGAAAAGAAATGTTTTCTCGTCTTCGTAGTCAACTTCATTATAATGTTAATAATGAAGAAAGTCATATTTTTAAAATGGAAAAAATTGATAAAGGACTTGGAAAGATTTATGTTAATCAAGATGTGATTAATATAGGTTTTGTTCCATATATTTTTGCAAAAATGTATGAAAACAAGTTAAAAAAATTAAATCGTGGGAATTATGATGGTGTAAAATCTAAAAATTTGGTTATTTCTTCTTTGTTAAGAGAACGTAGTAGTGATCTTGCAAGAATATGTTTTTATATGTTTGATTTGACTAATAGTATGTTTGTAAATAGATTGTTTGATAAAACATATTTAATTTATAGACGTGGAATTTATATTTTTGGTCAAGATAGAATTGAAAAATTTATTAAAATTGATGAAAAAGATTTAAAGAAATTGCTTGAATTAAGTATTGAAGAATATAAAAATTCAAAAGGTAAAAATAGATCAAAAGTAAACAATAATAAAAAATAAAAGGTTTTAAAGCCTTTTATTTTATTTTTAATCGGTGCGTCTTTGTTATTATATATCCATGTTGTGAAATTGCTATCATATATAAATCACTTTTGCTATCTGAATAAAAAGCATCTAATTTTATATTTGGATATTTTTCTTTAAAAGCATAAACTTTTTGTTCTCCGTAACAATTTTTGCCTTTTATTATGCCAGTATTTATATCCATATCAGTTGCAATTAAGTTTTTAAGTCCAATTCTATTACAAATAGGTTTTAATAAAAAATAAGGACTTGCAGAAATGATAATGTCATCATCTTTTTTTTGCCTGAAATACCAATCTTTGATTTTGGACATATTTTTATTCCAAAATTTTTCAATTAAATCATCTTTTTTATACACAAAAATAAGATAACTTGCAAAAAATTGCTTTAAATATTGTCGGTTAAAAAAGGTAAAAATTGCGAGTAAAATTTGAAATGGAATATATAATATTAAATAAGGTCTTTTTATTAGACAATATTTATAAAAATCAATAAAGCAATCGCCATCATAAATGGTTTTATCAAAATCGTATCCTGTCATATAAATTCCCTTTTAAGCAAAATAATTATATCATAAAATAGCATTTTTGAGCAAGTATCAAGCAAATTAATTTTTTAAATTTAAAAGTTGAATTTATAATTAAATAAATATTTTGACTACATTAGTATTGATTTGTTTTTAATAATGTGTTATCATGAAAATATAAAAGAGGAAGGGGGATTAAATGGGTATCCAAAACAAAAGAAATATGAAAAGCAATATTATCAAAGAACGTGTTTATAGAGAAATTGCTAAAGAAACATCAAAAGGACCTTATGATTTATTTACTTTAAGAACAAAATTTGTTAAACACAAAGTTGTCGAATCAGGTAATAAATTTGATACTGCTATTGAAGGGTTGAAATCTGATGGTCGTGTTATCGTTCGAGGCAAAGAGATTATGATAAATCCTGAAGCAGTAAAACATGGAACATTTTTTACTAAAAGTAACAAAAATTTTGGTTATGTAGTTTTTGATGGAGATAATCATGAATATGGCATAGATCTTCGTGATGCCAAAGGATTTAGGTCTAATGAAAGGGTAGTGGTTGGATTTAATTTTTATGGAAACCGACCAGATATTCCTTTTATAATATCAAAAGAAAATGAATTTACTTTGCAAGAAAACGAAGCATCTTCTTCAAAGCCAAGACGCAAAGCACCTTCAATTTTTGAAACTGAAAATGGTCAAGGCAATATAGTTTATGGCAGAGTTATGAAATTAAATCATGATGAACTTGTATTTATTCCTAATGATAAATCAAGATTTAAGAAGAATATCAGCATATTGAACGAAAAATCAACTATGGCTCAATACCAAGATAAGATTTGCACAATGGAAATAATTACTGATGAAGATGGCTTTTCTCCTGCAATGGGCTTTATAAAAGAAATAAAAGGCGAAGCAGGAAATCCAATTGCAGAATATGATGCAATAGCAGAAAGTCATGGTGCAAACATGGATTGGGGAGGGGAGTATTTAGAAAAAGAAATTAAAAAAATTCCAACGGAAGTTGATTTAAGTGATTTTACACTTACAGATGAAAAAGGAACAGTTTTATCAGGAAATGGTAGTGAAAGAATCGTTGATTTAAGAAATTTGCAATTTACGACAACAGACCCTGCAACTTGTAAAGATATGGATGATGCAATTTATTCTACTTTTGACAAAAATGGAAATCTAGTTGTTTATACTGCAGTTGCAAATGTTTCAAAATATGTTGATTTAAACAGTGAAATCGGAAAACGTTATATCCGTGGTGCGTTTACAACATATGCTCCTAATAAGGCATATAACATTCTCCCTCCAGAACTTTCAACAAATATTTGTTCTTTAAATCCTAATGTAGATCGCTTGGCTTTTGTTATAAAAACAGTTGTTGACCCTAAAACTGGAATTCCTAAAGAAAGTAAAATCATGGATACAGTTATTCAAAGTCATGAAAAATATAGTTATGAAAAAGCACAAGAGATTTGTGATAACAATCCACAAATTACTCTTGAAAAATTAAGAGAAAAAATTGCAAGTGGAGAAGAACTTTCTAAAGAAGAACAAGTTGTTATGAATGAAAAAGCATCAGATATTCTTTGGAAAGGTTTTAAAAAGCGTGAATTAATTGAATTTAATACTAATGATGAATATGATGTTGAATTTAGTGAAGATATGTCTAATATAATTGATATTAAACAGCAAGAACATATCAAATATCATAAAGTAATCGAAGCATTTATGCTTACTGCAAATGAAGCAACAGCCCAATTTGCAAAGGAAAATGGAATTCCTAATATTTACAGAGTCCACGAAGCACCAAATGAAAGTAAATTTGAGCAAGCAGAAGAATTTTTTGGATATATGAATATTCCTTTTGATGGTGAACTTTCTCCTAACTCTATTAGAAAAATTATTGCAAGTGTTAAAGATACAAATCAAGAAAAGATAGTAAACAATTTTTTAGTAAGAATGCAAAGTAAAGCAAAATATAACATTTCAACTAATCCAGAAGAAGTTGGATTTATAAGTAACAAATCAAGACGTATAAATAAGCAAAAACAAAAAAATAGTAATGAAAATAACAGTGAAGTTGCAACAGTTGTTAATATGAAAGATATTGTCGATAGTTTAGATCAAGAAATAAGCCACTTTGGTCTGCAAAGTGAACACTATTCTCATACAACTTCGCCTATAAGAAGAATTACAGATTATATAACTCATTATAATATACTTGCATTTATGAAAGGCAAAGAAATGTTAAACGAAGATTATGTTCGAGATATTTGTCAATGGGCAAATCAAATGCAAGATGAAAATGATGCTGCCGAAAGAGAATTTAAAGAAGTTGATTCTGCAATTTATTGTGAAGGCCATATTGATGACGTTATGAAAGGGTATGTTTGTGGATTTAAAAAACTTATTGATAGTAAATATGCAACTATTGATGATATAGTAGTTTTGGTTGAAAATGAAGAAAAAGGAATCAAAGTTCAAATTCCTGCAGGTGAACTTTTAGAGAATAAGGGAATAAATACTAAAAATATAGTTATTTCTCCTTTTGGAAGTGCACTTATTAATCGTGAATCAAGAGTTCCACTCATAAAACTTTGTTCTCCAATTTCATTTAGAATTGCCCAAGCAGACAGAATTACAAGACAAGTTTTTGCAAGTTCTAATCTTCAACAAGAACATTCAAGTTATAATTTCCCTAACTTTGGTGATAATGCTGAACGTTTGCAAAAAGTTCCATCTCAAGGAAGTTTAAAGAGAGAAAGAATGAATGCAAATAGATTATATAAAATTGCACAACATGAAGTTACAGAAAAAATGGAAGATATGATTGATGCAAAAGGACGCAAATTAAAAAGAGAAACAATTAATAGAGGTGGTCCTGATTTTATAAGTGCGAAAGAAGCATATGAAGCAAATAAAACTCAAAATATTGCCAGACGTAAGAAGATTGAGAAAACGAAAATGAGAGAACTTGATGATTTTGAAAGTTATCTTCTTGAAGAAACAGAAATTGAAGATGACAAACAAGATGAGTAATAAAAAACAGACGATTCGTCTGTTTTTTATTTTATATGTTGACTTTAATAAAATTTTGATTTAATATTTATAATACTTGAGCATTGTATTAAAATCTTATTTTTGATTGAGAGGGATAAAAGATGAGAAAGAAATCAAAAGAAAACCAAATTAATAAAAAATCAAATAGGACGATTTTTTATTATTTAAAAGATCAAAAATTAGGAATTTTTTTATATATTTTGTTTACTACTTTAAATATTGCTTGTTCAACCTTTTTAACAATAATTTTTGCAAATGCACTTGATAAATTAACGCAGGCTATAAACAATAATGCGTTGTTTAAAGAAGCACTAATTATGTTTTTATTTGCGACTTGTTTATCTTTGTTAAATATTATAATAAAAGTTATGATAAATATTATTTATAACAAATTTTCTACAAAAATTGTTAATAAAATTAATAATGATTTGGCATATCAGGCTTTTAAACTCAGTTCGCAAGCATATTCAAATAACAATACAGGGACATTTGTTCAAAGAATTGTAAGTGATCCACAGGTTTTAATAAATAGACTTGTAGGTATCGTTGATTATATTTCTGGTATTATTTCAACTGTTGTAATATTAATCTATGTAATTGTTATTAATTATATTATTGGTTTGATAGGTGTTGCTATTATTGGAATTTGTTTTGTCGTAGAAAGATATAGGTTAAAAAAACGTAAAAAAGATATGAAAATTATGACAAAAAATAGAGATAAAATAAATTCTTTAACTACTGAAATTGTAAAAAGTGAAAAAGATATCAAGTCTTTAGGTCTTGAAGAACAATTAAAAAGCATATCCGAGAAAAATTACAACGACTTTAATAAATCGGTTTATGATCTATCAATGCATTCTTCTTTGCTTCAAGGTGGCAGAAATATTATACTGGAAATTGCAAGTATAATAATTCTTACGCTCGGTGTTGTTATGGTTGATAAAGGACTTCTTACTTTTGCGTCATTTATGATTATATATTCAAATAAAAATGTTTTACATCAACTTGTATTATATAGTGCAAATATTTTTGAAATTGTCGCTGATACAAAATTTTATAGTAAACGAATATTTGAATTATATGATGAAAATAAATTTAAAATTGAAAAATTTGGCAATGTAAAACTTGAAAAAGTTGTAGGTAAAATTGAATTTAGAAATGTATCTTATGGATATGTTGATGAAAGAAATAAAGAAAATAATGATTTAAACAAGAAAAATGTAAATATTAAAAATGAAAATGAAGACGAAATTATAAAATCTAGAAATGAAGTCTTTAATAACTTATCTTTTAAAATAGCACCTAACTCAACAGTTGCTTTTGTAGGTAAATCAGGAAGTGGAAAATCAACCATCTTAAATTTAATGTCAAAGATGTATGAAGTTGATGATGGCGAGATTTTAATAGATGATGTTAATATCAATGACCTTGATAAAGAAACTCTACGTAATTCAATATCACTTGTTAATCAGTTTCCGTATATTTTTGATATGAGTATTAAGGATAATTTGTTAATGGCTAAAAATAATGCAACAGAAGAGGAAATTTGGCAGGCAATTAAAAAATCTTATCTTGATGAATTTATCGAAAGTCTTCCAAATGGTATTGATACAGTTGTTGGGGAAAGTGGGATAAAACTTTCTGGAGGACAAAAACAAAGACTTGCGATTGCAAGAGCATTATTAAGAAATTCTTCAATCATTATCTTTGACGAAAGCACAAGTTCACTAGATAATATTGCTCAAGAGTATGTAAAACGAAGTATTGATGAACTCAAGGGAAGCAGCACTATAGTTATAGTTGCTCATAGACTTTCAACGATTAGAAATGTTGATAAAATATACTTTTTAGATGAAGGAAAGATAATTGATGAAGGGACTTTTGAAGAATTATTTGATAAAAATGAAAAATTTAGAAGAATGTTTTTGGCAGAGGATTTATCTTAATTGATTATAGTTATATTTATTATAAAAAATAAAATTTATAATATTTTAATTTAATTTTAAAAATTGAATAGTGAGGCAATGGAAGTGAGTAAATTATATTTTAAATATGGTGCGATGGGAAGTAGTAAAACAGCACAAGCACTTATGTGTAAATTTAATTATGAACAAAAGGGATTTAAGGTTTATTTATTAAAACCAATAGTAGATAATAGGACTGTAAAAGATGGAAAGTCTTTAGTAAGCAGTAGAATAGGTTTGACAAGTGATTGTATTGAATTTGATAAAAATCAAAATTTTATTGAATTTTGTAATGAAAATGATATAATTCATGATAAAAATGTAATTATTATTGATGAATGTCAATTTTTGACTAAAAATCAGGTGAATGATTTAAAAGATATTTCATTAAAAATACCAGTATTGTGTTATGGACTTTTGACAAACTATAAGACAGAACTTTTTGAAGGGAGTAAAAGGCTTGTTGAAATTGCGGATTCTATTATGGAGATTAAATCAATTTGCAGATGTGGAAGAAAGGCGACAGTAAATGCAAGATTGTTAGATGGAAATATTGTTACAACTGGTGAAGAAATCGCTATTGGTGGCGATGAACAATATGAAAGTATGTGTTATTCATGTTATAGTAAAAAATTAAAAGCACAAAATAAAAAATAAAACAAATTATGCATATTATGAAAAAGGATATTATTTTAATATTCTTTTTTTATTTGTTTAAAAAATGATATTTATGGTATGATATATTCATTAAGAGCATAATGGAGGCAAAATGAAATCAAATTATTATAATGGAAAGGATTATCTTGAAAAATTAAATAAATATTGGAATGCTTGTAATTATTTGTCTGTAGCCCAATTATATTTGCTTGATAATCCATTGTTAAGACGACCACTTGAAAAGAAAGACGTAAAAAAGAAAATTGTAGGTCATTGGGGAACTGTTGCAGGGCAAAACTTTGTTTATGCTCATCTAGATAGAGTAATTAATAAATATGACTTAAATATGATTTTAATTTCAGGTCCGGGGCATGGTGGAAATTTCTTTTTAGCAAACAGTTATTTAGAAGGTCATTATAGCGAAATTTATCCAGAAATTTCTCAAGACGAAGAAGGTATGACTAAATTTTGTAAACAATTTTCATTCCCTTGTGGCGTATCAAGTCATGTTGCACCAGAAACACCAGGTTCTATGCATGAGGGTGGTGAACTTGGCTATTCTTTGCTACATGGCTTTGGTGCTGTTTTTGATAATAAAGATTTAATTGCGACAGTTGTTGTTGGAGATGGAGAGGCTGAAACCGGACCACTTGCCACATCTTGGCATTCAAATAAATTTTTAAATCCTAAAACTGATGGTGCAGTTTTACCAATACTTCATTTGAATGGTTATAAAATAAGTAACCCTACAATTTTATCAAGGATAAGTCATGATGAACTTGAGAATTTAATGAAAGGTTATGGTTGGAAACCATATTTTGTTGAAGGTGATAATCCTGCAAAAATGCATAAATTAATGGCAAGAATTATGGATAAATGTATTGAAGAGATTAAAAATATTCAAAATCTTGCAAGAGAAGGCAAATTAAAAGAAAGACCTATGTGGCCTATGATTGTTCTTAGGACTCCAAAAGGTTGGACTGGTCCAAAAATAGTTGATGGAAAACAAATAGAAGGCTCTTTTAGAGCACATCAAGTCCCAATTTCAATGGAAAAAGAAGAACATTTACAAATGCTTGAAAATTGGCTTAAGAGTTATAATCCAGATGAACTTTTTGATGAAAATTATAGATTGAAGCAAGAACTTAAGGATATATTGCCAAAAGGGAATAGAAGAATTAGTGCAAATCCTATTACAAATGGTGGCGAAAATCCAAAAGACTTAATTTTACCTGATATTAGAAAATATGCAGTTGAAGTTAAATCACCAGGAAGTAAAAAAACTCAAGATATGCTTGAACTTAGTGCATATATAAGAGATGTTTTCAAATTAAATAAAGATAATCATAATTATAGAATTTTTAGCCCAGATGAAGCAATGTCAAATAGACTTTATCACGTTTTTGAGCAAGAAAATAGAGATTTTAATGCAAAAATTGTTGAAAATGATGAATTTCTATCTGCTGATGGTAAAGTGATGGATAGTTATTTAAGCGAACATGCGTGTGAAGGTTGGCTTGAAGGATATATTTTGACAGGTAGACATGGTGTTTTTGCAAGTTATGAAGCATTTATTAGAATTGTTGATTCAATGGTTTCTCAACATGCAAAATGGTTGAAAGTTTGTAATAGTCTTCCTTGGCGAAAACCGATATCTTCATTAAATATATTGCTTACATCAAATGTATGGCAACAAGACCATAATGGTTATACTCATCAAGAGCCAGGATTTCTTGATCATGTTGCAAATAAAAAAGCAGATATTGTCCGAATTTATCTTCCACCTGATGCAAATTGTTTGATTTCTTGTTATGACCATTGCCAAGCAAGTAAAAATTACATCAATGTAATTGTTGCTTCAAAACATCCATCATATCAGTGGCTTGATATGGAAAGTGCAATAAAACACTGCACAAAAGGTGTGTCAATTTGGGATTGGGCATGCACAAATAAAGGAAAAGAACCAGATATTGTTATAGCATGTGCAGGTGATACTCCAACCATAGAAGCACTTGCATGTATAAGTTTAATCAAAGAACATTTACCAGATGTTAAAGCAAGATTTGTCAATGTAGTTGACCTTATGAAACTTGAATCAAATCTTGTTCATCCTCATGGTCTTACAAATGATGAATTTGATGAGATATTTACTAATAATAAACCAATAATTTTTAATTTCCATGGGTATCCTAAATTTATACATGAACTTACTATTTCTCGAACTAATAAAAATATAGATGTTCATGGTTATCAAGAAGAGGGAACAATAACGACTGCTTTTGATATGAGAGTTCAAAATCAAATAGATAGATATCATTTATTTTTATCAGTGCTTGATAAATTAAAATTAACAGAGAAACGCAAAGATTTGGTTGAAAAAATCAATCAAATACTTGAAAAACATAAGAAATATATAGCAAAATACGGTGTTGATATGCCAGAAGTAGCAAATTGGAAATGGAAATAAAAAAACAAAGAGATATCAAAATTTTATTGATATCTTTTTGTATTTATATAAATTTATTGAAAGCAAACAGTGGTTATGATATAATAAAACAAAGGAGAGGGTATGGAATATATAGTAGGAAAATTGACAAGAGAAAAAGTAACCTTATACCAAAAGGAAGATAAAACGCAGTTGCAAGTATATTCAATAAATAAATTTCCAGAAGATGTATGCGTAGGGGATATCTATGAAATAAATGGGGAAGAGAAGACACTGATTGAAAGAAGTGGTTATTTGACTATGAAAAGGCAATATAGATTTTTAGAACAAATAGTATATCAAGATAAATATGGAATGCTTTCAAAAAAAATACAAGATGAGCAGTTTACTAGTATTATTCGATATACGAAAATAGAACCTGCAGCAGAATTTGGTGATATAGTTACTGATTGTAAGTTATATGGTATAAGTAAAGAATATCGATACACAATAATCCAAAACCATAAAAAAGGATTAAAACAAAGAGAAGTAACAATGCTGTATATAGTAAAGAAAGTAGATAAAAAATACATATATTTACTAAAAAACGGCGAAGAAGAAGTAATAAAACTGCCAAGACAAGAGAACGACATTAAACCTTTAGACCTAGTATATTTAGATAAAGAGAATGACCAAATAAAAATAGTGAAAGATGATGTATTCACACCATACTTTTCAAATTTCTTATCAAAACATGAAAAAGAGAAAATATTTAACAAAAATCACTTTAAGATAACAAAATGGATGGTTGAATACAATCATAAACATATTTTAAGTTTAATTGACTATAAAACATTAAAAGAAATAGTATATGTCCCAGATTATGAGTTGTATCCATCAGCAGACCGAGGTGACCCATATTTTAGGATAGAACTTGGGACGACGGTAGGATATGAATGGGATTATATTAATGCAAAAATAGCAGTATTGTATAGTAGTGATTTAATAAGTAATCAAAATATATGTGATAAACACTTATCAGATGAAGAAAAATATTATTATTATAAAGAGAAAGTGGAGTTGTATGAAGAGAGAAAGAAAATATTTGAGAAATTAAATAAAGAAGTAGAAAAATATTACCAAAAGAATCCACTTGAATATACAAAATATGAAATATTAGATTATTATAAAGTGGTAGGTAATGGCTATGATGAAATGTTTAGATTAGAGCCAACAAGTAATTTTAAGTTGTCTATTGAAGAAGATGAAAAAGAATCAAAATATGTAGATATAAAATTATTGCCAGAGCATGCAAGACTACATGATTATATTGTAGAGGTGTATGACAAAGAAAATAAGCAAGTGAAATATTATTTTTGTCGAGAGCAAATGCCTGATTGGTTTATTTTTGAATGTGAAAAACTAGAAAGAATATTTAAGAGATGTAAGGATAAGCGATTATGAGAGATCAAAAATTGGTTAAAAAATATCTTAAAAATATAGAATCATATTTGAAAAATAATATACAATTACAGAAAATGAAAAGTTTTGATAATCGAATAGATGAAGAAGATTTGTTGATGTATTATTTGAAATTATCAAGATATAGAAAAGTTGAAAATAATAATTTTGAATATGAATACATATATAAAGACTTAAAAGATTTAAGTCTATATCCACGAAAGAAAAAAGAAAAACAAGAAATAAAGTCAGGCACTCAAGTTCATTTTGTTAATACTGGGAATGGCGATGCAATATGTATAGAAAATAATGGAGAGTGTGCAATAATAGATTTTGGTGGTTTGAATGGCAAATTTAATAAATATGTCAACAAGAACATATCAGAACACAAAATAAAATATTCTTTTATAACGCATCTTCATTTAGATCACATAAAAGATTATTTGAGAGTATCAAAATCAAAAGATTTGGAAACTTTGGTTTTATTAAATAATATTGATAGAAAAAATATTGATGATTTAAGTAAGAATTTTTCATATATAGAAAAATCGAATGCAAGATATATAAAACTCATAGATATAAAAGATATAGAAAATAGGAAGGTAAAGTTTACCTTAGGCGATGCAAGTTTAGAAATTATATATCCAAATGAAGTCAAAGATATGAAGATAAATGATAGTTCTTTAGTTATCAAAATGGATTATGCAGGAAGGACAATTCTTTTTACTGGAGATATAGAAAATACTGGAGAAGAGGAATTAATAAAAATATTAGAGAAAAACTTTGACATATCAAAAATTGCAGTAATAAAGGTTGCTCATCATGCATCGAAAGAAAGTTCAACAGAAAGTTTTTTACAGATGTTTGAAAATGTAGAAGATTTTATAGCACTTTTAAATGAGCAAAGAGAATATGAAAATTATGAAGTTTTTGAAAGGTTAGAAAAACATGGAAAAGTTTATATGTCAAGCAGGGACGGTGATATAAGGCTTGACATATCCAAAGAAGGGGAGATTACAGTAACAACAGAAAGACAAAAGATAATGCAGGAAGAAAAAGAGCAAGAAAAATCTCTTAATGCCATAATAAAAAGTTTTTATCATGATTTACATTTAAAATACAATGAAAAGGATAGATATGATTTATATGAAAATAGTGTTATGTAGTGGTAAAAATTTATTTTATATAAAAAAATGATATTTGATTTATAATATCATTTTTTTTTAATCTTTAAAATATATTTTATTATAGATACTTTCAGCGACTTTGATACCATCTTGTGCACTTGAAATTATTCCTCCAGCATAGCCAGCACCTTCACCAACGGGATAAATTCCTTTTATATTGCTTTCAAAATTTTCATCTCTTACTATTGTGAGTGGACAACTGCTTCTAGACTCAACGGCAATTAAAAGATTTTCATTTTTAGCAAAATTATTTAGTTTTTTATTTAAAAGTGGAATTGCTTCTTTTAAAGATTTTGTAACTATTTCAGGAAGACATTTTTCTATATTAGTTATTGTAATATTGGGTTTATATGAATGATTTATTGTGCTTTTAATATTTTTGCCTAAAAATTGACCAACACTTTGAGCCGGAGCATTATAATTTTCTCCACCAATTTTAAAAGCCAATTTTTCATATTTTGCTTGAAATTCAATGCCTGCTAATGGGTGTGGAGAATTATAGTCTTCTGGTGTAATATTGACTAAAAGTGCACTGTTTGCATTTTCTTTATCTCTAGCAAAGTAACTCATTCCATTTGTTACAATTTCACCTTCATTACTACTTGACGCTACCACTGCTCCACCTGGGCACATACAAAATGTAAAAACACTTCTTCCATTTGGAAGGTGAACAACAAGTTTATAATCAGCAGGTGGAAGACGTTTATCATAGTTTTTGCCATATTGACTTTCATTTATGTCTTTTTGTTTCTGTTCTATTCTCACCCCCATAGCGAAAGGTTTTTGTTTAATTAAAATGTTTTTATCGTAAAGAAGTTTAAAAACATCTCTTGCACTATGTCCAACACACAATAAAAGATTATCCGTTTTGATTTGTTCTAATTTTTGAGTTTTTAGATTTTTTACGACAATATATTCAATTTTATTGTTTTTTGCATAAAAATCTTCAAATTTTGTTGAAAATTTGACAATTCCACCTAAAGATATAATCTCATTGCGTAAATTCTTAACAATTTCTTTTAATTTATCACTTCCGATATGTGGTTTTGATTGATATAAAATTTCTTCAGGAGCACCAAAATGATAAAATTCATTTAAAACTTTTTTGCAATATTCGTTATCTAGATTACTATTAAGTTTTCCATCGCTAAAAGTTCCAGCACCGCCTTCTCCAAATTGGACATTAGAAAATTTGTTAAGTTTGCCTTTATTCCAAAATTCTTCAACATCTTTTTCCCTTTCTTCTATTTTGTTCCCTTGTTCTATAATAATTGGCTTTAAACCCATTCTTGCAAGAGCAAGCCCTGCAAACATACCACTAGGTCCGAAACCTATAATTACAGGGGAGATTTCTAAATGCTTTTTATTATAGTTTAGTCTTAGGTCTTTAATTGAGAAGGTTAGATTAGAAAATTTCTTTTCTATATCTTTATTAAGTTCAATTATTACATTAACAATATAAAAAATGTTAGGCTTTCGTCTAGCATCAATAGCCTGTTTAATAATTTTTATTGTTTTTATTTCTTTTGGTGAAATTTTTAAGGTTTTGGCACATTTATTTTTTAAATCATCATTTGTAAAGCCAATATTCATTTTTATTTGTTCTAATTTAATCATATAAAAATTTTAACATTGTTTTGTTAAATTGGCAAATATTTTTATAAAAGAGTTTTAATATAATAAACTATTTCATAAAGTTGAATAATTTTATTTTTGATATTTATATTTATTATAATAATTATTATGACCTATTAAAATTTTAAAATCAAAAGATTTTTTAAAATTTATTTAAATATTTTGTCCTATTATTGCTCCACTTGTCCATGCCCATTGTAGGTTATATCCACCACACATTCCATCTACATCACAAACTTCTCCACAAAAATAAAGATTTTTATATTTTTTACATTCAAGATTTTGATTTAATTCTGAAAGTATTATTCCACCACTGTAAACTTGATTATTTTCTAAACAATCTTTTATTTTGAAATTCAAGTTTTTAATAATGTTGGCAAATGATTTTATTTCATCGTTTGTTAATTTATTTGAAAGTCTATTTTCATCTATCTTTGCACGATTAAGAATTTCATATCCTATTTGCCGAGCAAACATTCCATCAAAAAATTTATTTAAAGGGGAGTTAATTTTTTTTCTGTTAAGAAGTTTATTATATATTTCTTCTTCTGTATAATTTGGCAATAAGTCGATATGAAGTTCTCCATCAAACTTATGTCTGCGTGAAAGTATAGCAGAAATATTAAAAATACATATACCACTTATTCCGTTTTCTCTAAATAAAATTTCTCCTAATTCTGAATAAACATTTTTATTATTGATAATTAAAGATGTTTTTACATTTGAAAGTCTTATATTTGCAAGGTTTTTAGAAGAATTTATTTTTAAAGAAACTAGACTAGGAACATTAACTTTTGATTTTATTCCTAAACATGAAATAATATTATTAAGTGAATTTCCTCCTGTTGCGATGACTAATTTTTTTGATGAAAAATTAGTTTTATCAGTTTCGACAATAAATCCATCTTTTCTGCACATAATTTCTTTTACTTCTGAATTTAATTGATAATTAATTTGTAATTTTTCTATTTCGTTTGTAATAACTTCAACAACTGATTTTGCTGAATTAGAAATTGGATATACACGACCTTCATTGTCAAAATAATATTCAAGTCCAATTTTATTAAAAAAAGAAAGGGTATCATTAACATTGAATTGTTTTAAATAGTTGTCTATATTTTGATTATAATATTTACTTGATGTAGCAATATTGGTTAGATTGCATCTCCCGTTTCCTGTTACTAAAATTTTTTTTGCAAGTTTTGGTTGTTTATCAATAATTAAAATATTTTTATATTTATTTTTAGCAAATATTGCACATATACAACCACTTGCACCTCCACCTATAATAATAACGTCAAAGTCTTTCATATTTTCACCTTTAAACATATTCTAACATAATAATAAAGATATTGAAAAATAATTATTGATATCTTTTTAAAAGTTTATAAAAATTTTGAGAAAATATTATATTTTGATAAACTATAATTAAATGGAGGTAGTATATTAATGAAAGGTGTTATTTTGGCAGGGGGTAAAGCATCACGTTTAAGACCATCAACAATTGTGATGGGAAAGGCATTATTGCCAATTTATAATAAACCAATGATATTTTATTCTGTAAGTTTGCTGATAGAAAGTGGAATTGATGAAATTTATATTGTTTGTTCTCCACGAGATAAAAAGTTTTATGACGAACTATTTAAAGATTATAAAAATTATGGAGTTAATATTCATATAATTGTAGAAGAAAAGCCTCAAGGTCCTGGTTATTGTTTTAAAATAGTGAAAGAAAATGGTGTATATGATGATATTATCCTTATATTTAGTGATAATTTATTTTTATCTGAAAATATAAGTGATAAAATCACAAAAAATAAAGAGAATTTAGATGGAGTTGTTATTTTTGCTAAAAAAGTTGATGATCCAAGAAGATTTGGCGTAATTGAAGTTGATAAAAATAATATTGTAAAAAGTATTGAGGAAAAACCTGAAAATCCTAAAAGCAATATTGTAACAACGGGGATAATGCTTTTTTCAAAAGATGTCTTTGATAAAGTTGAATCATTGAAATTATCTAAAAGGGGAGAGTATGAAACCACTGACTTAAATGTTATGTATTTAAAAGAAAAAAGAGCAAAAATTGAAATTCTAGATGATGATTGTGAGTGGCTTGATACGGGGACACATAAGAGTTTGCTTGAGGCATCTATTAAAATTTGTGATTATGAGGATAATTTTGGTATATACGGAAGTCCTGAAGTCAGTTTATTTTTGTCTAACAAGATCAATATGGCTCAATTATTGGACATGATTAAAATATATCCTAAAGATTATCAAGAAAGTGTATTAAGAAGGGTAAAATAAAAGCACATTTTTAATAATGTGCTTTTTATTTTAGAAATAATCTGAAAAGTAAGGTTGTTCAGATGGTATTATTTCTTCCAAGATTCTTACAGCCTTTTTAGATGCAATTAATCTTTCAGTGTTTTTTAAGTATGTTGCAGTTTTATATGACATAAACAATGCAGATAAAGTTTGGATATCAGTTTTTACAAGTTCACCATCAGTATCCTCATTATACCCCACCCCAATCTTTTTATCAACATGAATTTCGCCATCTTTATCCCAAAATACTTCAAAATCTCCATTATTACATTCAAGCATTGGGTCTGTAACTTGAAAATGTAAATTATTGTGTATAGAAATACTTTTAAAAGGATATTTTTTTATAAATTGCTCAAAATCAACAATTCTACCCATAACATTTGGTTTAATAGTTTCTTGAATATCTCCGTCTTCAAGGAAGAAAGAGATTGGGTCGTTTGTATAGTTATAACCTTTTACTTCAGTTATCATAGAAAAGTGATTTGCGATATAATTCCATATCCCATAATAGGCTTCAATATTTAAATAAACAAGTTCTTTTATTTTAAAGATTTCATTTTCGAGATAGTAAACAATATAACCAGTTGGTTCATCTTTTCTATTATAATATACGGCAGTTATAACGTCATCACTTTCCCATTTCCAGTATTCATTCCATTCAAGTTCGTTACGTTTTAAAACCCCATGTCTTTGAAGGAAAAATTTGTCATGAACAATTTTAATATCTTCACTATTATCTGGCACTCTTTCAACCATACCATCTACATTATGTTTTTTTGGTAATTGAGTGTCTTTGATTTGATATTCCATTGTATCAGAAATAATTTCCCAGCCTTTCTTTCTATAAAATGGAATAGAATAAGGGCAAAGAACAGAGAAATATTGACCTGATTTTCTCATGTTTTCCAGACTTTTTTTCATAAGTGAATGCATTAATCCAAGGCCTGAATATTCAGGATAAGTTGCAACGCCTGTTACTCCACCAATTTTATAAATTTCATTATGAATATTCATTTCCATCGGATAAACACAAATTTGTGAAACAAGTTTTCGTTCGTCAAACCAGCCGATAACATTGGCATTTTCTATGATGGGTGATTTTGTCCTTTGAATTTCATCTTCTTTCCAGCCTAAGGAATTAAGTTCTGAAATAGTTACTTGAAATGCATATCTAAAAAGTTCATTATATTGTTTTGCATCTCTCTTTGAAAGTTTTCTAATTTTTAAATTTTTAAATAACGGATTGGAATTTGATTCCATAAATATTTTTTTATCTCCTTGCGAAATATTATATCACTATTTTATTTATTTTGCAACTAACTTGATATTCAATATTTAGATATTGTTGAAAGTATTAATATTATTTAGATATTATATTAAACGTATTTGTTATTATCAATTAAAATTTATACTATTTTAATAATTGTTATAATATGATATTTGATATGTCAATTATTTAATATTTTTAATAAATAATATTATCAATTATAAAAATAGCATAATTATTTGAAATAAATTTAATTGTATATTGATTTTTGAAAACTGGTGTGATAAAATATGAAAAGGGAAGGTAGGAGATGACTAATTTATATCAAAGATTTAAAAAATTAAGTAAAGATGAAATATTAGATTTAGGACGATACTATGCTGTTGATGCCGATGGATTTACAAAATTTGTTGAAGAAAATTGGAATGAAAAACAAGAAAGCAGTTGCGATTATGTCCGTGCATTAATAACGGTTGTTACTTTATTAAATGATAGACCAATGGGAAGTGAACATGAAATCACAGTTTTAAATGATTTCTTCAATGATACAACCAAAGAAAAAAATAAATTGGTTAATGCTTTAGATAAATATTTTAATGAAGCAGGAATAAATAAAGATGGATATGATATTGTTAAGGCATATCAAGAAAAAATATCAGCAAGAAAGAATGCACGTTCGTTATTTGATGAATTGCAAAATTTAAGTTTTTCAAATGTAGGTTCGATATTTACTCCTGAAAGAATAAAAAGATTAAAAAGATTAAATAATACTTATGCTTATGTTTCAACAGTTATAGATGGAGAGATAAAAACACCAAAATTGAGAAAAATTTATATTAGGGGAAATGATGCAAAAACCTTAATTCTTAAAATGGGAAAAGCAAATTATAGGTTCGTAGGTATAAAAAGAGGAATTTATAATATAAGTAATGAATATAAAGAATTAATGTTTCAGAATAACGTTTCTTATAATGATCAATATTCTCCTTTGGAAAAAGTAGCATATATTTACGGAATAGATGAAGCAAAGAAATATGTTAGACAAGAAGTTCATAATATGACTGATGTTCAAGATGAAATTTATCATGAGAAAAGAAAAGGTCATAAAACTTTAAATGAATATTTAAAGGAGAATGATTAAAAATACAATTTAATTATTAAACATTGATGAAATAAAAAAGAAGGTTTAGCCTTCTTTTTTATTATGCTTTAATAAATAATTTGAAAATAAAGATTTAATATATTTTTTTGAAAAAATATTTACTTTTTGTAATATTTGAATTAAAATAATATATATAGTTTTGAAGTGGGGTTAATAGAAATGGGATTTATTAATGATTATTTTTCAAGAAGTTTATATGCAAAACGTATGCAAACAGGAAGTGAATTTGAATCTCAAAATAAATATCAGCAAGCAATAAATGCCTATAAGGGGGCAGAAAGTATTGCCAAGAGTTATAATGATGAAAGTTGTATTAAACAAACTCAAATCTCAATTAAGCGATGTAAAGAAAAAATTGATATAGAGCGTCAATCTGAAGGTTTGGAATTATAAATGTGTTATATATCAATATAATAAAATATGCAGAAAAAATTATATAGAAATTAAAATAGAATTTTTAAAAAATATCATGCGTAATTTGATATTTTAGTAATATGTTCTCGTGGCGTAATCGTATAACGCAGCGCCCTCCTAAGGCGAAGATTCCCGGTTAGAGTCCGGGCGGGAACACCAAATAGGCAAGGCAATTATAAAAGTTTTCTAATAAATTGAAATATAAACTTCTTATTTATTAATTGCTAAACAAATTTGTAAGTATATTTTTTTTATTCATAAGTTTTATTATTATTTTCTATTGTAAAATATCGAATATGGTTTTATTTTATGTTACAATAAATTTATAAATGAATGGGGAATAAGAAAATTTGATAACTTATTTAATAATATTAAAATGAACAAAATTAAGCAAAGCAAACCATTATTTTATTTAATTATATTTATTTCGGTATTTATATTATAATCAGTTTTAGGTTTTTGCCACCACCAGATGGATTAAATCAAAATGCTATGGCAGTTATTGGAACTTTTTTAGGAGTTCTTATTTTATGGCTTACCATTTCAATTGATTGGCCTAGTCTTTTATGTATTTTAAGTTTGGGAACAATAAGTGGGCTAGATTTTAAATCAGTGTTTTCAGTGAGTTTTGGTAGTGATACTTTTATATTTTTGCTTTGCACATTTATATGCACTTATGTTTTAAGCAAAACATCATTGATTAAAAAGGTTGCTTTATGGTTTATTTCTAATAAACTTGCAAAGAAAGGTCTTTGGTATTTTGCAACGTTGTTCTTCTTTAGTGTAATATTTTTAGGTATGTTTATTTCGCCTTCTGTATTGTTTGTTGTTTTGTTACCTATTTTAGAAGAAATTTATCAAGTTGCAAAAATTGAAAAGGGTTCAAAACTTGGTGCAATGCTAATGATGGGACTTGCTTTTTGCGTTTCAATTTCTTCAGGAATGACACCTATTACACATATATTCCCTATTATAAGTCTTGGAATATGCGAACAAATTTCTGGTATTACGATAAATTATGGCTCATATATGGCAATTGCGATACCTATAGGTATTATTTTAACAATATTAATGATTTTTAATTTTTAAATTAGTTTTAAGACCTAATATGTCTAAACTTAAAGATATAAATTTAGATGATATTAAGTGTAAGTTGCCTAAAAATAGCAAAAGTGATTATTGGACACTTGGGATATTTATTTTTATTGTTATTTTATGGGGTTTGCCAAGTTTGCTTCAAAATGTTTGGAATGAATTTTATACTTTATTAAATGGTTATGGCACAGCATTCCCAGCGATTATTGGGGTAATATCGCTTTGTATAATTAAGGTTTATAATAAACCACTTGTATCTATTGCTGATGCCTGTAAAAATGGTGTCCCTTTTTCAAGTTTAATAATGTGTGCTGGAACTCTTGCTTTAGGAAGTGCAATGACAAATGAAAATATAGGGCTTAAAAATTTTCTTGTAGATAGCATTTCAAATGCTTTAGAATCAAATCGGCTTTCATTATTTGTTTTGTTTTTAATTTTTATTGTATGGGCAACGATACAGACAAATCTATCTTCAAACATGGTTACAGCGACAGTAGTAAAAACAGTTGCTGTTCCAATTTTATTGGCAACAGGCTCAACAGAGTTTGTTTTAATTTCTACTGTTGCAATCGGAATGCTTTCGTCCTTTGCTTTTGTGACTCCACCAAGTATGCCACATATTGCGATATCATGTTCAAGCAATTATACAAATACTAAACAAATATTTCTATATGGTTCTTTTCTAGCGATATTAGTAATTATTTTAACAATTTCATTAGGTTTAGGAATAGGAATTGTGATTTTTTAAATAAGGAAACTAAAAAAATGAATGAATTAAATAAATTAAGAGATAAAATAGATATCATTGATAAAGAGATGGCGTGGCTTTTTGAAAAAAGAATGTGTTTGATTGATCAAATTGCTTTAGTTAAAAAGAAAGAAAATTTGCAAATAAATGATTCTTTAAGGGAAGAAAAGATGTTTGAGAACAATAAGCAATATATAAATAATAAAAAATTTGTAAAATACTATAAAATGTTCTTAAAAAGTAATATCTATATTTCAAAACTTTATATGAAAAACAAATTAAATACAAATAAATAATGTTTTGTTGCAAAATAATTTTATATAAGTTAAAATTATTTTATGGAATGTTATGATCTTATTTTAGAAAAGTTGCAAAAGTCTAAATTTAGAAATAGTTTTAAACTAAAAGAAGCAGAAATTAAATATATAAATCAAAAAGGCATTGAAGTAATAAAAAATCATGCCTATGATTTTATTAAAAAGCGTCTAGCACCAGCAATTATATTAAATGATGGCAAGCAAACACCAATGAAAGGGCATCCTGTTTTTATTGCTCAACACGCAACAGCATGTTGTTGCAGGGAGTGTTTATTTAAATGGCATAAGATAGAAAAAGATAGAGAGTTAATGCCAATAGAAATTGATTTTATTGTTGGTTTAATAATGGAATGGATAAATCGTCAAATAAAAAATATTAATAACTATTGATAATACTTTTTTAAAGATAAAGTTTGTTGCTTTTTATTAAAAACTTTGCTAAAATATTGCTGATATGAAAATTTCTATAATGACTTTAGGGTGCAAGGTTAATAAATATGAAAGTGATGCACTTATGTATAATTTATCTTTAAAGGGCTATGATGTTACAGACAAACTTGAGTTTGCTGATATTTATGTAATCAATACTTGTGCAGTAACAAGTGAAGCAGAAAAAAAATCAAGACAGATGATTGCAAGATGTAGAAAATTTAATAATAATGCAAAAGTTTTAATTTGTGGTTGTGCGTCTGAACATAATTCTAAACAATTTCTTGATAAAAATGTAGAAATAGTTTCTGGAGTGGCAGGGAAGATAAAAATTTCAGAATATATAGATAAATTAGTTAAAAACGACAAAAATTTATTAAAAAAACGTGAAAAAGTTGTAAAACTTCCAAAAGATTATGAAGACGACCTTTTTGCAAAACAAACCAGAACAAGGGCATATTTAAAAATTCAAGATGGTTGCAATAACTTTTGTTCATATTGCATTATTCCATATTTAAGAGGAAGAAGCAGGTCAAGAGGCATTTTTTCAATTTTGTCTGAGGCATCAAAATTAGATGATTCTATAAAAGAAATTGTTTTAACAGGAATTAATGTAACTGATTATAAAATAGATGATAAACCAGGACTTTTAACCTTACTTACTGAACTTGATAAATTTGGTAAAAGACTTAGGTTGAGTTCAATGGAAGAAAGTTTGGTGCAAGAAGAATTTGTAGAAGGGTTGAGTAAATTAAATAATTTTTGCCCACATTTTCATCTTTCATTACAAAGTGGTTGTGATTCAGTATTAAAAAGAATGAATAGGCATTATAATACTAAAGAGTTCGCTGATTCTGTAAATCTTATAAGAAAATATTTCCCTTTAGCAGGTATAACGACTGATGTTATTGTTGGCTTTCCTGATGAAAGTGATGATGAATTTCAAAAGACTTATGAATTTATAGAGAAAATTGGTTTTTCTCAACTACATATTTTTCAATATTCAAATAGAGAAGGGACTGTTGCTTCAAAAATTTATAAGGATTTGCCTGCAAATGTAAAACAACAACGTTTTGAAAGATTAAATGAATTAAATGAAATTCTTATGGGGAAATTTATAATTAAAAACAAGAATAATAAAGTGGAAGTTTTAGTAGAAGAAAAAATTGGCGATTTGTATGTGGGGTATAGCAAAAATTATATACGTTGCTATATAGAAAGTAAGCAGGATTTGATTAATAAAGTGGTTGATGTCAAAATAAAATATCCTTTTAGAGATGGAGCATACGCAAAAATAATGAAATAAATAGTTCGATTCCTAAATCGAATTTGCTTGTAAAGAGTGAAACTGATGACTATTTAAACGGCAATGGTGTGCCAAGTAAAAGTATATAAATTAAAACGAATTTATGAAAGTTTTATGATAATAAAATTAAAATTATTACTTGTTTAAATTTTTATTTTATATCGATGTTTTTAATTTTTTATCTTGCAGTTTATTTTTTATTTAAAGTGAAATCTTAATAATTTATTTTTTATTTTACTTGACAATATTTGATTAAAATGATATATTAGTTAAGACTATGTAAATTAGAAGGTGGTGAGAAGGTTGACAACTGTTAAAGTAGGCGAAAATGAAACACTTGAAAGTGCGCTTAAAAGATTTAAGAGAAAATGCCAAAAAGATGGTATCATTGGTGATATAAGAAAAAAAGAAGCGTATGATAAGCCTAGTGTTGCAAAGAAAAAGAAAAGAGAAGCCGCTCGCAAAAGAGCACGTAAAAGAGGTTAATCTTTAAATTTTTATTTATAAACACCTTGTGCTTTAAGCACTATAAATTTTTAAAAGGAGAAAGATAATGGCTAACGTTATAGACCAAATTGAGAAAGAAAACATGAAAGAGACTCTTCCTGAATTTAATATTGGTGATACTGTTAGAGTAGGCGTTAAAATTAAAGAAGGAGATAAGTCTAGAATTCAGGTCTTTGAAGGTGTAGTTATTGCTCGTAAAAATGGTGGAGTTAGAGAAACATTTACTGTTAGAAAAATTTCTAATGGTGTTGGTGTAGAAAGAACTTTCCCTATTCATTCTCCACTTGTTGCAAGTGTTGAAGTTGTAAGAAAGGGTAAACCAAGAAGAGCAAAATTATATTATGTTCGTGACCTTACTGGTAAGGCAGCAAAAATTAAATCTGCTGATAATAGATAATTTAGTTTAAAAAAGAGTGGTTTCACTCTTTATTTATTATTAATACAAAAATACTGATTAAGATATGCAAAACTGTAAAATATAAACAACAAAAAAAATTATATTGAAAATAATATCGTTAAAATAACGTTTTAAATTTATTTTTTATCTTTATTTAATAGGAATATAAAAAGATAAAGAAAATGACGCAATTTTTAACAAATATAAATTTAGATAGTATATAATAAGTTTAGTTTAAAATATAAATATTTGTATTTGTTAAGAATTCAGAATTTATAAAAAACTTTAGATTTATAAACTTGGGAGAAAAGACATGAATATTAAGGCAATGGTTAATGACTTTATTGAAAAGAATAAAGATGATAAAAAAGCAGAGTTTGATAAAATATTAATGACAAGTAAATTTCCTATAAAGGGGATAAAAACTTCTGTTTTAGAAGATTTTGCAAAGGGGCTTTCAAAAATTAATGCAGATGTAAAAGATATTCCTTTAGATTGCCATGAAGAAATTATTTTAGCAGGAATGGTTATAGGCCATAAAAAATATAGTAATAAAGAAAAAATTAAAGACCTTAAATACCTTATTCCTTTTATTGATAATTGGGCTTCTTGTGATATGATTGTTCCAAGACTTAAAGGTCTTGAAGATGAAAGAGAGTTTTTTGAGAGCCTTCTTCAAAGTGAACATCCTTTTGCTATTAGAGTTGGCATAGTTTGGATTATGAAATTTATGCTTAAAAAAGATTTAAAGAATGTTGTTTTAAAATTAAGAGATGTTAAAAATACTACATATTATGTTGAGATGGCATTAAGTTGGTGTTATGCAGAAGCATTTTTATATGATTTTGATTTTATGTATAAATTTATTGAAACAGTTCCGAGAACAGTGGTTCGAAATCGTGCACTTCAAAAGACTTGTGAATCAACAAGGATTACAAAAGAACAAAAAGTAGAAATAAGAAAATTACGTTCTAGACTTTTAAATATGCAAATATAATTTAAAATTTAGATGATTATTTAAAGTAAATTTAAATAATCATTTTTTATTTATATTTTTATTTTGTAATTATTTTTAGTTATATTATACTTAAAATTAGAATTATTTTAACTTTATTTTAATTAGGAGATAAATATTTAATGTTAGCAAAAGTAAAAAGTTTAGGATTAAAAGGAATAGATGGATATGGGGTTGATGTTGAAACTGATGTAAGTAATGGTCTTCCTCATTTTGAAATAGTTGGGCTTGGAGATACTGCAATCAAAGAAGCAAAGGAGAGAGTTCGCTCTGCGATTAAAAATAGTGCTTTTATTTATCCTACTAAAAGAATAACTATTAATCTTGCTCCTGCAGATATAAAAAAAGAAGGGTCATTATATGATCTTGCAATAGCAGTTGCTATTCTTTCTTGTGATGAAGAAAACAAAATTGAGAATGAAGGGAAGTTCGTTTATTTAGGTGAGTTATCTTTTGATGGCAGTGTAAGAAAAATAAAAGGTCTTTTGCCACTCCTTATTTCTGCAAAGCAATTAGGCTTAAAAGATTTTATTATACCTAAAGAAAATGAAAACGAAGCAAGGTTTATAGATGGCATTAATATTTACCCTGTTTCGTCGTTGATTCAAACTATAAAATTTTTAAAGGGTGAAGAAGATATTGCCCCTGTCCATACAAGTGATTTTTGTGAAATTGTAAATCATAATTCAAACAAATATTTAGATTTTTCAAATGTAAAGGGGCAGACTATTGCAAAAAGGGCACTTGAAATTGCAGCAGCAGGTGGACATAATTTGTTAATGATAGGTCCTCCTGGGAGTGGGAAAAGTATGCTTGCGAAATGTTTTCCTTCAATTTTGCCTGATTTGACGTTTGAAGAAGCATTAGAAGTTACAAAGATTCATTCTATTGCAGGTGAGTTAGATTTGAATGAAGGAATTATATCATCTCGACCTTTTAGAAGTCCACACCATACTGCAAGCACAGTATCTTTAACCGGTGGTGGCAACAATAGTAAACCAGGAGAAATATCTCTTGCCGATAATGGTGTGTTATTTTTAGATGAATTTCCTGAATATTCAAGGCATACTATAGAAACATTACGTCAACCTCTTGAAGATGGAATTATAACAGTTGCAAGAGCAAATGCAACAATTGTATATCCTGCAAATTTTACTTTAATTGCAAGTATGAATCCTTGCCCATGTGGTAATTATGGTTCTAAAGATAAAGAATGTAGATGTTCAGCAGGGCAAATAACTAAATATTTGGCAAAATTATCAGGACCTATTATGGATAGGATTGATATTCATATTGAAGTTGATAACGTAACATATGACCAATTAAAAAGTGAAGAAAAAGAGGAAAGTTCAGAAGAAATAAGAAAAAGGGTGAATAATGCAAGGTCAATACAGAATGAAAGATTTAAAAATGATAAAAATCATTGCAATGCAAAGATGAGTGTATCTCAAACGAAAAAGTATTGTAAACTTGATAAAATGGGTGAGATGTTACTTAGAAACGCTTTTGAAAAATTAAAATTAAGTGCAAGGGCTCATGATAGAATATTGAAAGTTGCAAGAACAATCGCTGACCTTGATAAGAGTGAAAATATTGAAGCAAGACATATAGCAGAAGCAATTTCATATAGAACATTGGACAGAAAATATTGGAATTAAATTATTTTATTGATTGTTAAAGTTATGAATATTTATCTAACTTAATTTTATAATAAATAATAAATTGTTCTTTTCTTTTGAATGTGAAATGTGATAATGGCGACAATTAATGTTATGGTCTCAACAGCATAGCATGCTGCCGATGTATAAGCCATGGTAAGCATACTATAGATGATAAGCATTAATTCTGGCAGAATAGAATAATATCTTACAAGTTGCATATTTTTCATAAGCATAGAAAGAGTGAAAAGAATAGGGGTAATCATAGTAATAATTTCAAGATAGTTTTGCATGAAAATAATTCCAATAGTTATGTATGCTATTGAATAAGCAAGCAGCCAAAGAGGAGGATTTTTACCTTTTCTTTCATAGATATATAAGATTAAAGCACGTGTTATTGATATTAGAGTATTTATTCCTGCGACTAATGAACCATTAACAATAAAGGCAATACCATTAAAAAGATATGAAATAATTTGTGCAATAAAGTAATTTTTTTTATTATTAAAAAAAATTCCTATTAAACCAACTATTAAGGCAATTCCACCTAAAATTTGTGTTACAATCATTTGCATATTATAATTATAACAATGGGTTCAATAAATAGAAAAATGTTTTTTAAAATAAAAAATCAATAGAAAAAAAATGGATAAATTAATATTAAAGGTTAACTAGATTAATTAATATTAATTATAGCAAATAATAGATTTCTTTCTTTTTTTGAATATGGTGAGTTATAATTGCAACTATTGACGCTATAAATTTCGCAATATAATGGGCAGCAGAGGTGTAAGCACCTGTTATAATACTATAGGTAGAAAGCATCGCATTTGGTAGCATTGAGTAATATCTTACAAGTTGCATATTTTTCATAAGCATAGAGAGAGTAAATAGAATGGGTGTAATCATGGTGATAATTTCAAGATAATTTTGCATAAAAATAACACCCACTATAATATAGATAATGGAATATCCTAAAAGCCAATAAGGAGGTTGTTTGCCTTTCTTTTCGTATAAATAAAGAATAAATGCTCGAGTTATAGAAATAAAAGTGTTGATTCCTGCAACTAACGAATTGTTTACAATAAAAGCGGCACCATTAAATACGTATGTAACTATTTGTGCTATAAAATATTGTTTTTTATTATTTAATAGAATTGCAATTACATCAATAAGTAAAGCAATTCCACCAAGTATTTGAGTCATTATCATTTGCATATAATTATTATAATAAAACAGAAATAAATATCAAAATATTTAATTGTGATATAAATTTTTTTATAAAAATAATAAAATTATTTTGAAATTTATTTTATTTTAAGTAAAATCATGATAGTTTAAAAATAAAAGGATAGTTTATATTTATGAATGAACTACAAAAGTTTTTGGTATTTTTATCACAATTTGACTTTACATATTCTAAATTTCAGCAAATAGTTGATTTTATGGGAGATAAATTGTCTATTGAAAAGTTTTGTAAGACAAAGTTTGATAAAAATATATTGTCAGAAGAGAATTATGAAAGAATGAAAAACAAATCTAATGAGACTATTATTAGTAATTATGTTCATAATTTAAAAAATCAAGGTATTATTTTATTGACAAAATTTGACAATAATTATCCACAAAAACTTATTAATTATTCTGATGCTCCTTTTTTCTTATTTTGCAAAGGTGATTTATCATTATTAAATAGCAAATCACTTTCTGTTGTAGGGACTAGAAAACCTTCAAATTATGGTAGAATGATAACAAACAAATTAGTTGGAGATATTGCACAGCATAAGATTACGATTGTGAGTGGACTTGCTTATGGTGTTGATAGCATAGCACATAGAAAATGTTTGGAATGTGGTGGGAAAACTATCGCAGTTCTTGGTTCTGGTCTTAATGAAATTTATCCAGCAGAACACAAAGGCCTTGCAGATGAAATTGCAGAAAAAGGTCTTCTTATAAGTGAATATCCACCAAATAAAATTGCGACCAAATATACTTTTCCACAAAGGAATAGAATTATTGCAGGTCTTGGAGATGGAGTTTTAATAACTGAAGCAAATTTTAAAAGTGGAACCATTCATACCAAAGATTATGCCCTTGAATATGGTAAAAATATTTATTCTGTTCCGGGTAATGTTGATAGTGAATTATCTTATTTAACAAATGACATTATTAAATCTGGGCAAGCCAGTTGTGTTACTTCAAGTCAAGATATTTTAAATGATTATGATGTTGATAATATAACCAGCAAAAAAAGTTATCAATTATCTATTGAAGAACAAATGATAGTAAATTTGCTTGAAGATGGAATGAAAGAAATGGATTTTTTAATAAAAAACTGCAATTTAAGCACAAATATTTTTAATAGTTGTTTGACAACTTTAGAAATTCGTGGAATAATAAATAGACTGCCGGGTGGATTTATAGTTTTAAATTAATGGAGGTTAAATTGAAATTAGTCATAATTGAATCACCTTTTAAAAGGGAAGCATTGAAAAAATATTTAGGAAATGGTTATGAAGTTTTTGCAACTAAAGGACATATTAGAGATTTGCCAGAAAAAAGTTTTGGTATTGACTTAAAACATAATTTTGAGCCTAAATATGAAATTGTTCCAGATAAAAAAGAACTAATAAATGAACTAAAGAAAAAAGCCTCTCAAGCAGATGAAGTTTTGATCGCAACTGACCCTGATAGAGAGGGAGAGGCAATTAGTTGGCATGTTGCTAATGTTCTTGGCTATGAGCCAGACAAAAATTGCCGTATTGAATTTAACGAAATTTCTAAAAAAGCAGTAACAAAAGCATTAGAAAATCCTCGTAAGATTGATTTAAAACTTGTTGATGCACAACAAGCAAGAAGGGTTCTTGATAGAATTGTGGGATATAAACTATCACCGATTTTATGTAAAAAAATTGCACCAAAATTATCTGCTGGACGTGTTCAATCTGTTGCATTAAAACTGGTTGTTGATAGAGAAAAAGAAATAGAAAAGTTTGTTCCAGAAGAATATTGGACAGTTTCTGCTTTTCTTAAAAAAGATAAATATCAGATCAAAGCAACTCTTGCAACTTATAAAAAGAAAAAGTTTGTTCCTAAAAATAAAGAAGAAGTTGATAAGATGCTTGGTGAAATAGGTGGCGAAAAATTTGTTGTCAGTGAAATAAAGAAAAGTAAAACAAAATCTCATGCCCCAGCACCTTTTACCACAAGTACAATGCAACAAGATGCTTTAAATAAACTTGGAATGAGTCTTGCTCGAACAACCTCTTCTGCACAACAACTATATGAAGGAGTTGAAGTAAAAGGGGAAGGTAAAATTGCTCTTATTACTTACATAAGAACAGACTCTGTTAGAATTTCAACAGATGCTCAAAATGCTTGCCGTGAATTTATCAAAAATAAATATGGAGCAGAATTTGTCCCTGAAAAACCAAATAATTATCATACAAAAGAAAATGCACAAGATGCACACGAAGCAATAAGACCTATTACAATGGATATAACTCCTGAAATGGTTAAAGAGACGTTGACAAATGATAACTATAGACTTTATAAACTTATCTATGAGAGATTTCTTGCAAGTCAAATGACAGAAGCCGAATATTCTTCTGTATCAGTAACTTTTGATTGCAAAGATTATGGTTTTAAAGTTAATGGCAAAACTATGGAATTCCCTGGGTATACAGCAGTGTATAAAGAATATGTTGAAGAAGAAAATAAAGAGGGTATGGCAGGAAAACTTCCTAAACTTGAAAAAGATGAAATTTTAGATTGTGAAAAATTGTTGCCAGAGCAGAAATTTACAAAGCCACCAGTTCGTTATACAGAAGCAAGTTTGGTAAAAGCAATGGAAGAAAAAGGAATTGGAAGACCTGCAACTTATGCTGCAACAATAACAGTATTGACGTCAAGGCATTATGCTGAAAAAGAAGGTAAATATCTTGTTCCAACTGACCTTGGCAGAAAAATTAATGATTATCTTGAGCAATTCTTTTCAAGTGTAATTAATGTTAAATTTACTGCATATATGGAGGGACGACTTGATGATATTGCAAACAAAGATGAAGATTGGCATAGTGTTGTTTCAAATTTCTGGAATGGATTTGAGCATTTGATTGAAAAAGCAGATGCAAGTTCTGTAACTATGAAAGAACCTCCAAAAGAAACAGATATAATTTGTGATAAATGTGGTGGTAAGATGGTTATAAGACAGGGCAGATTTGGAGAATTTTTGGCTTGTTCAAATTTCCCTAAATGTAAAAATACAAAACCTCTTGAAAGCAATATTAAATATGTTGGAAAGTGCCCAGAATGTGGAAGTGATATGGTTGAAAGAAAAAGTAAGAGAGGAAAAATCTTCTATTCATGTTCAAAATATCCAGATTGTAAGTTTATGAGTTGGGATATTACAACTGGGGAAAAATGTCCTAAATGTAATAGTCCAATCGTTATGAAGGGTAAAAAAATAAAATGTAGCAACAATGAATGTGATTATATAGAACAAAACAACACTTCTCAAGAATAAAAAGGAAGGGAATATGACATTTTATGAAGAAATTGCTCGTTTAAAAGATATTTTAAGACGTGGCTGGTTAATGAGAAATATAGATAAAAAATTAGGAAGAAGTGAAAGTGATGCAGAGCATTGTTTTTCAATGATTATGTTGGCATTGGAAGTTATGACAAAGAAAAATTTGAATCTTGATCAACTTAAGGTTTTAAAAATGATTGCATATCATGAGTTATGTGAAATCGATGCTGGTGATATAACACCTTTTGATAAAATTGATAAAGAGGTTAAACATAAGATGGAGCATAAATGCATAAGAAGGTTATCTTTAACTTTTAATATGCCAGAGATTGAACAATTATGGCTTGAGTTTGAAGCGAATGAAACGCCAGAAGCAAAATTTGTTAAAATGATTGATAAATATGATGCAGTTATGCAAGCAAAAGTGTATTCAAAAAAATTGAATGATAAAGATATTTATAATGAATTTCATGATAATTGCATTTATAATGAAGAATTTGATGATTTAGATTTATAAAAACAGTCTTTTTAAGATTGTTTTTATTTTTTTATTGCTATTTAAAAATACTTATTACGTATATGTTTTGACAATAAAAGATGATATTTTATCTATTTGTTTTAAGTTTGCTTTGAATTAAAATAAAAATATATTATAATGAAACTGGTGGTTTTATAGATTAAAACTACATATATAAAACATTAGAAAGATTGCTTAAAGGGGATTAATGAGATTTAATAGGTCTTTTATTAATGTGATTGGCTGTGGCTATGCAGGCATAGAATGTGCTTTATTTTTAGCAGGTCATGGACATAAGGTGCATATTTTCGATGCTTGTAAAGAATATAAAGATTATTGTAATGATTGTGATTTTGCAAAAAAGAGGGAAGTTAATGAAGCACTTTTAAGTCGAGAATTATCCCTTCTTGGAAGCCCTCTTATTAAAGCAGAAGAACAACTTCTTTTAAAAGGATATAATAAAAAAGATTTACCAGAAATTTTGCTTGAGATTGGCAAAGATATGGTAAAGCATAATGAGAATATTGAATATTTTGAAGCCTGTGTTCATGAAATTAATCCAAAAGAAGTTACAATTATTGCTACAGGACCAAATACTGATAAAAAAATGTTTGATTTTTTATTAAAACAATTTGGTTCTATGAGATGTTTTAGTCATATGCCAGTTTATCCAGTTTTGAAAAAAATTGATGAAAGCAGACTTTTGCAAAAAGAATTTGATGATGAGTTTTTATATCTTCCATTAAATTATCAAGAATATATCAATTTTATCAATCATATTGTTAAAGGATTGAATGAAGAAATTGATGAAAAAGATTTTAAATTAGTTGAAAATACTATGGAAGATCTCGTTGATAAAGGAAAGGATAATTTAAAAAATTATGCCATGATGCCAGTATTGCTTAAAGAGATAAACGAAAAGCCTTATGCTGTTTTAAAATTAAGAAAAACAGAAAAGGGGTTTAGAATAGAAGAAATATCATCTAAATTTGATTTAATTAATCAAATGCAAGTCTTTTCTTCTTTAAATGGTTTTGAAAATTCTATAATCGTAAAAAAAGCAGATGCACTTGATATTTGCTTTTTAAATTCAAGGTATGTTGTAAATCAATTTCATCAATGCTTTCAAAATGAAAATATATTTTTTGCAGGTTCTATACTTGGTATAACTGGATATGTAGATTGCATTGCAAGTGGACTATATACAGCATTAAATGTAAATAAATATTTTAGTGATAAGCAAATGATACCACTTCCAAGGGATTCTTGCATTGGTATGCTTGCAAAAAGAATTGTATCGTCTGCGTCAATAAAACCTCAACCTTTTATAGATGATTACGGTTTAATAGATGATAATTTTGAAGATGAAGAAATAGTTTCAAAAACTTTTAGAAAATCAATTGATGCACTTGCACAATTTAAGGAGGATTATTTAAATGGAAAGTATGTTTAGAGGAACTACTATATGTGGTGTAAAAAGAGATGGCAAAATTGCTGTGGCAGGAGATGGTCAGGTAACTTTATCGGAAAGTGTTATATTCAAATCAAATGCACATAAAGTAAGAAGAATTTATAATGATAAGGTAGTAATTGGATTTGCAGGTTCGGTTGCTGATGCATTTTCACTTTGTGAAAGATTTGAAAATATGCTTAATAAGTTTTCTGGTAATTTAATGAGAAGTGCAGTTGAACTTGCTGGAACATGGAGAGAAGATAAGGCAGCAAGACAACTTAATGCAATGATGATTGTTGCAGATAAAGAAAAACTTTTAATTGTCAGTGGGACAGGTGAAGTAATTGAGCCAGATGATGACGTTTGTGCTATAGGTTCTGGTGGTAACTATGCTTTGGCAGCAGCAAAAGCATTAAAACAAAACACAAAACTTTCTGCAAAAGAAATTGCACAAAAAGCATTAGAGATTGCTGGGCAAATTTGTGTATTTACAAATGATCATGTTACAGTTGAGGAGGTTTAAAAAATGAATTTAACACCAAGACAAATAGTTGAAGAACTTGATAAATATATTATAGGTCAACCAAAGGCAAAAAGGGCAGTTGCGATAGCATTACGTAATAGATATAGAAGAAGCAGACTGCCGAAAGAACTTCGTGAGGAAATTACTCCAAAGAATATTATCATGAAAGGACCAACTGGAGTTGGTAAGACAGAAATAGCAAGAAGACTTGCAAAACTTGTCAAAGCACCATTTATAAAAATTGAAGCAACAAAATATACTGAAGTTGGTTATGTTGGTCGTGATGTTGAAAGCATGATTAGAGATTTGGTTGAAGTTGCAGTTCGTATGGTAAAAGATGAAAAATCTCATGAAATCGAGGCAAAGGTAAAGCCTATAGTGGATACAAAACTTATTGATGCAATTTGCGATACAAGACGAGCAAGTGATATTCCTGTTGATAAAACAATAGTTACTGAAGAGTATCACAATGGCAAACTTGAAAACGAACAAATTGATATTGTTGTGGTTGATAGTCCAAAACCAATGATTGCAGTTGGTGGACCAGAAATTAACATAGGTTCTATTTTTGATGGAATGCTTCCACAAAAACATAAAAAAAGAAGAATGTCTGTTTCTAGAGCAAGAGAAATATTGATGGGTGAAGAATGTGATAAAATTATTGACAAAGATAATGTTTACGCCGAAGCCATTAGAAGAACAGAAGAAGAAGGAATAATTTTTATTGATGAAATTGATAAAATTATTGGTAAAGCAGGTGGCTCAAATAGTCAAGATGTCTCAAGAGAAGGCGTTCAAAGAGATATTTTACCTATAGTTGAAGGAAGCACTGTTGCAACAAAATATGGCAATGTTAAGACAGACTTTATTTTGTTTATTGCATCTGGAGCATTTCATGTTTCAAATATAGAGGATATGATTCCAGAACTTCAAGGGAGATTTCCTATTAGAGTTGACCTTGACAACCTTACAAAAGATGATTTTAAACGTATTTTATCTGAGCCAAAGAATTCTGTAACTTTACAGTATGCAAGTATATTGAAAGTAGATAACATTGATTTAAAATTTACTGATGATGCTTTAGATGAAATCGCAGATATGGCAGCAACAGAAAATGAAACAAGTGAAAATATCGGAGCAAGACGTTTGCATACAATAATGGAAAGTTTGCTTGAAGATATTTCTTTCAATGCATCAGGCGATCATCCAATGCTTGAAGTAAATATTGACAGAACCTATGTTCAAAATGCATTTAAGGAATCAAAAAAGAAATTTGATTTGAAAAAATATATTTTATAAACCAGGTAAAAAGAAAAAGGTTTAAAATGGATAAATCAAGAACTGAAATTTTAATTGGAAATGAAAATATAGATAAAATAGCAAGAAAACATATTACGATTGTTGGTGTTGGTGGCGTTGGTGGTTATGTTGCAGTTATGCTTGTCAGGGCAGGTATCGAAAAAATTAAACTTATAGATTTTGATACTGTTTCATCTTCTAACATAAATAGGCAAGTCGTAGCAGAAATTGATACGATAGGCAGAGCAAAGGTTGAAGTCTTGAAAGAAAAACTTTTAAAAATCAATGATAAGATTGAAATAGAAGTCATTAAAGAAAGAATTTGTGAAGATAATATTTGCAAATTGATTAAAAATACTGACATTGTTGTTGATGCTATTGATTCTGTTAAAGACAAAATTTCTTTAATAATTTATTGTAAAAAGAACAATATTAATATTATTTCAGCAATGGGGGCAGGAAATAGATATGATATTCCAAATTTTTATTTGACAGATATCTATAAAACCCATGATGATGGCCTTGCAAAAGTAATTAGAAAAAAATTAAGAGAAAATAATATTAATAAATTAGATGTTGTTACAACAGACTCAAAGCCTATCAAATGTGGAAATGTAATTGGTAGTATAAGTTATTATCCTGCTGTTTGTGGGTGCACTTTAAGTGCTGTAGTTATAAATAAAATTATAAAGGGGGAAATATGAAAATTTTAGAAGAAAAAGAATTTGAAGAAGCAATAAGTCAAGGTGTTGTTTTAATTGATTTCTTTGCAACTTGGTGTGGACCTTGCAGAATTATGGGAGATATTTTAGAGGATATATCTAAAGAAGTCGAAGGGAAAGCAAAGGTATATAAGGTTGATGTAGATAATGCCGAAAATGTTGCAAGAAGATTTGGCATCATGTCTATCCCAACATTGATAATTTTTAAAGATGGCAAAGAACAAGAAAAACATATTGGTATTTGGCAATATGAAGCATGTGTTGATGCAATAAAGAAATATTTGTAATCAAAAATTTAATCAAGGTATATAAAATAACAAATTACTTAATAATAAAAAATAACAGAAAATTTGATTATTCTGTTATTTTTTTATTTTATTATTTAATTTATTTGTTATTAATCTAACTCATAATTAAAAATAGAAGCATCATCTCTTATTTTAAATCTTGGATACCTATTGCAATTAGAGTCATTTTCTTGAAGGGTAAATAAAGTATCATATAAGTTGTCAAGACTTATTTTTTTATTGTTAATTAAATTTACAAGTTCTTCATAAGTAAAAACCTTGAAAACTTCGTATAATTGACTAAAACCATCGGTAAGACCTATAATTTGTTTTATGTCTTTCAAATTAAGTGTCCCATGCAATGCATGATCAACAGCATTAATATCATCTGATAAAATCCAATATCCATTATTCGTATTTTGAGTTAATCGAGTTTCAACAAGATAATCATTTATTAAAGGTCTTGCGTCAATAACATTTATATTTTTTTCTTTAGCAATTTTAACCATGCGTCCTATATTTATATTATCAAGTTTAGGCAAATCATTTAGTTGCAATTTGGTTATAATATCTTTTTTATCTTTTATTATTAATTGACAATCTCCTAGAATAAAATATTCAATATTATTTTCATTTTTTCTAAATAGGGCAATACCAGAACTTGGTTTTGATTTTACAGAAGTTGCACCTTCAATATTATTGTAAGTATTGCTTACATATGTAATTCCATCTTTCATGATTCCTTTAAGATTTTTCTTTGTTTTTAAGTTTTTTATCAAAAAATTCTTAAATTCTTCAACATACCACTTTGCATCGCTTACACAATTTGTTATATTTTCTTTTAAAAGTCCAGTCGCTCCATCCATTACGAAACCAAAATCATCGCAAAGATATACGCAATCTTCATTTTCTTTATCACTTTTTCCACCTTTTGTTAAGATATCTTTAAACATTTTTTTTATTATGCCTCCTTTAAAAAAAAGAATATTATAATTTTTATATTCTTTATAATAATTATCTCCACCTCGAAAAAAGTCAAGTAAAAGTTGAAAAATGTAGAAAAAAAGAATATTTTAAGTAATTAAAAGAAAATAAATCATTAAATAACATTATTACAGATATTGACTTTAAGTGATTATGGTGTTAAAATTATAGTAGTGTAAAGGAGTGCAAAATGGGAAGAAAAGTTTATCTTGATAATGCAGCCACAACTTATGTCTCAAGTGAAGTGCTTGCCGAAATGTTGCCTTGTTTTAATGCAATTTATGGCAATAGTAATTCACTTCATAGTTTTGGACGTGAAGCAAGTGCGATTGTTGATAGAGCAAGAGATAGAATTGCACATGCAATCAATGCAGCAAAATCAAATGAAATTTATTTTACTTCAGGTGGAACTGAAGCAGATAACTGGGCAATAAAAGGACTTGCTCATGCATATTCAAATAAAGGAAAACATATAATCACAAGCCAAATTGAACATCATGCAGTTTTAGATGCTTGTAAACAACTTGAAGAGGAAGGGTATGAAGTTACATATCTTCCAGTTGATAAGACAGGGCTTGTTAATATAGTTGATCTTATTCATTCAATAAGAAAAGATACGACATTAATTTCAATAATGGCAGTTAATAATGAAGTAGGAACAATTCAAAATATTAAAGCAATTGCAAAGATTGCTCATGACTACGGAGTAATTTTTCATACTGATGCAGTGCAAGCAGTAGGAGCAATACGTCTTGATGTGCAAGATATGGAAATTGATGCAATGACAATTTCTGCTCATAAAATATTTGGACCAAAAGGTGTTGGTTGCTTATATTTAAAAAATGGAATTAGAATAGAAAGTCTTATAGTTGGCGGAAGCCAGGAAAGAGCGAAAAGAGGTGGAACGTTAAATGTTCCTGCTATTGCTGGATTTGGTAAGGCAGTAGAAATTGCTGTGCGTGATATTGTTATTAATCAACAAAAATTAAGAAGTATAAGAGATTATTTCTTAAGAAGCGTAGAAGAGAAAATTGAATATGTTCACTTAAATGGACACCCTCAACAAAAAGTTAATGGCATAGTAAATTTATCATTTGAAATGGTTGATAAAGAATCACTTTTAATGCTTCTTGATATTGAAGGTGTTGCAGTTTCAACAGGTTCAGCATGCACTTCAAATTCAGTAGAACCTTCCCACGTTCTTAAAGCAATGGGTATTGATGATGTTCTTGCAAATGGTTCAATAAGATTTTCATTTAGCAAAAATATATCAAAAAGTGATATTGATTATGTTGTTGAAGTATTGGAGAAAGTTGTTGCAAAATTAAGGTCGATTTCAGCATTAACAAAAGCAGGGAGGAAATAATTATGTATAGCAATTATATATTAGAAAGATTTCAAAATCCTAAATTTGCTGGTGGACTTCGAGGTGCAAACGGAACTGGTAAAGTTGGAAATGATGAATGTGGTGATATAATCAAGATATATATACTAGTTGATGATGCTGGCATTGTTACAAGTGCGAAGTTTAAAGCCTATGGTGGTGTATGCACGATTGTTGCATGTGATGAGGCTTGCGAACTTTTGATAGGAAAAACTTTAGAAGATGCATTAAGAATTTCAAATAATGATATTCTTGAAAAGATGGGTAATGTCCCTTCTACAAAAGAGTATACTGCTTCACTTGCTGAAGAAGCAATAAAAAATGCTGTTGAAGATTATTACAAAAAGAAGGAAAAAGAAGAGCGTAAACAATTAGAAAATAATTGATCGTAAATGCTGAAAAAATAGATTTTATATGCTATATAATAAAAAAGAAGATTGCAAATATCTTCTTTTTTTTATTTTTAAACTTTTAAATTTTTATTATTTACTCATTTTTTCTTTTATATTTTTTACTCCGTCATTAATTTTCTTTTCTGTTTTATCAATGACTTTTTCAGCATTTTTCTTTATTTTTTTTGCTTCTTTGGCGAGCTTTTCTTCATTTTTTTCTAAATTTTCCATTATAGTTTTTTCTCCTTTGTTATATACTTGTTTTACACCTTGTGAATGTTTATATAAAATCATGCCAGTTACAAGTCCTGCGCCGAATCCTAAAAGCATCATAAAATCTTTCATATTTTCTATTTTCCTCCTTGATTTATTGTGTGAATTATTTAAATTTTTATTCATTTAAAAATAGAAAATATTATCTAATACTTATTATTAAATTAAGCAGTATTGACAATTATTATAATCGGAGTATAATATAAATTATAGGAGAAATATTTTAAAATGAAATCTTTATTGAAAAAGAATTTTGCTTTTGCTATGCTTGCAAGTTCTGTCGCTTTGACAGTAGGGGGAATTACATTGACAGTTTTGGCAGGACAAAAGAAAAGTCAAGTAATTGATGATTTTTCTCAAACAGAAGAATTTAAAAATGAATATAAGAAAGAATTAGAAAAAACAGAAACACAATATTCTTTAAATCAAATTGATGAAAAAGAATATCAAGAAAAAATGCAATATTTGAATGGAGATGTTTTTATTGAAAATAAATTAAATGACAGCAATTCAAACTATAATTCTGAATTAAAAAATGCTAACTTTTCATTAAGTTTAGGCTCTGGTCTTTCTCTTGTAGGAATGAGCAGTTCTGTGATTACTGGCACATTTGCTAGTGTTATTCAAAAGAAAGTAAAAAGGGAAAATAAATTAAAGAAAATATCTACAATAATTGAAGAATTGAATAATAATGATAAAATAGAAGAAATTTCTTAAGATTAAAATAAAAAAACAGGATTTTATCCTGTTTTTTTTGATTTCTTTATTATTCTGCTTCTGTTTCATTACTGTTTACAACTTCATTTTCCATTTCTTTTAAACAATTTTTGAAATTTTCATATTCTTTATTTAAAGATTCTTTTAATTCTGGATGTGCTTTAAGTTTATTTGTTTTATAAATATCAAAAGCAGTATCAAGATCTTGTTTAAACGATGACGAAAGTAACATATTAGGATCAACAACTTGAAGTCCACCAATTCCATATTGAGTTACAACTTTTAAAGCCATCCAACTTTCTCTTGCAATTCCATTTTCATCAATTTGACCATCTTTTAAAACTATATTTAGGTTTTTATCTATTAAAACTTTTTGCTTTGGAGTTAAAAAATAAGCACAAACAACATCATCGTCTTCCCATTGTCCAAGATGGGTAATGGCTAAATCGTTATAGAAATAGAGTTTTTCAAACATAGGAGATATATAGAAATGACTATATATACTACCCATTTGTTTTTCAACACCATTTTTAACAATAAAAGGTTGTCCTACATAAGGTTCAACTGTTTTTGTTGTAATATAAACATCTTCATTTTTAGTTAAATATTTTTCAATATCCATTTTTCTCTCCTTTTTCTTAATAAAAGTATATCATATATTACAAAAAATGTCAATATTGTATAAATATTGTAAGGTGAGTATATTCAAAATAAAAAGCAGAAGAAAAACTTCTGCTTATAATTTTCAGGGCTGGGCATCTTATATTGATAAAAATTCCCTAACTGCCTCACATATATCTCGCTCCACCAAAGCTTCCTCATGGCACATCAAAGTGTCCCCTTAATGATGCTACCGTCAGGTCCTGACATGATTCAGGGATTTTGATTGCATAAGACCTTGATTTCATCACGAAATATATATGCACATATTTAAAAAATTTAAACCGCTATAAGCATTCAACCCCACTGTAGCGGATTGTGGGTTACAGAGCACCGCTAACTCTCCATCTAGCCCAGCAAAAATAGTTTAACACAAATTAAAATATTTTGCAATTACTTTTTGCTTTTTATATGACGAATGTTGTAAAATTTAATTATAGTTTATTTTAATTTTTATAATTTTGTAAAATATAACATTTTTGTTTTTTATATTTGATTTTCTATGTTATAATACAAAACTATGAGGTGGTAGATGCAAAATAGAGAAGTTTTTCAAAATTCTAAAAGATTTATTGATGCTTATAACAATATTGATTATGCACTTAAAACTCGATATAATCTTAATCGTTCTATGGGATTTTCTGACCTTATAAGAAAATCTGTAAGTATAAATTATGTAGTTAGAAAATATGAAGATGATTTAATTGACTATGGAAGACTTAGGAATGCTATCGTGCATAACAACAATGAAGATTTTGTTATTGCTGAACCACATGATTCAGTAGTTGAAAACATTGAACATATTGAAAAACTTTTGACAACTCCTCCAAGAGCGATAGATACTGTTGCAAGAAAAAAAGTTTTAATTGTTTATGCAGGCACAAGTATGAGAGATGTTATAATTACTATGGCAAAATCAAATTTCAGTAATTTGCCAGTTTATAGAGATAATGAACTTATTGGTGTTGCTAATGGACAAAAGATTATTACCTCAATGGGGCAATATATGATGGCAGGGGGAAAATGTTCAAGTTTTTTAGATAATGTTCAAATTGAAGATATGCTTTCTTCTTTAGAAAACAGCAATTACTATTGTGTTAAGAAGGTTGATTGCACTATTGAAGAAGCGTTGCAAGAATATGACAAAAATCATAAACTTCTTGCAATATTATTTACAAAGAGAGGGACTTCGTCTGAACTTCCTGTTGGTATAATGACAGGAGCAAATGTTGTTGAAGCCCAAAAAATTCTTGAAAATTATTAATGCATTTAAGTATATGATAAATTTTATTTATGTAAATTTGGATTGCTATAGGAAGAAAAATTTTGAAATTTTTCAAAATTTTTAGAAACTATAGTTTCTGCAAGCGATGCTTGCCTTCCTATAGCATTATTTTATAAATTAAAGTCCGAATTGCATTAAAAATTAACACTGAATTTTAATGAAAATTGTGCTAGATTGAAAGACAAAAAAATTGAAAGAAATTATAAATTTTTTATTGTTAAATTTTAATTTTAAATTTGAAATTATTAAATAAAATAAATAATTTAACTTGACAATAAATAAATTATAAATTAAAATAAAAATTGTAATTTGAAAAACGAAGATAAAAGACAAGACTTTTAATAGAATTTATTTCAGAGAGTTATCGTTTGGTGAAAGATAATATAAATCATTAAAGGTTATCACTTTTGGAGTTGGAATTGTGAAATAACAGTAATGATTCTCGGGACTTCCCGTTATAGAAGAGGTGGGTGATTGCCTGCTACAATTAAAGTTTACAAGTGGTATAAAGTCGCAGTGGGTTCTTGTAACTTATCTGCGTTTTTTATTAAAAGGAGAATGATATGTATAATAAAGTTGACACAAAATTAGATTTTGTAGGAAATGAAAGAAAAATCTTAAAATTTTGGAAAGACAATAACATTATAAAAAAGGGACTTGAACTAAATAAGGGAAGTGATAGAAGTTACACTCTTTATGATGGTCCTCCAACTGCAAACGGCAAGCCACATATCGGACACCCATTAACTCGTGTTATGAAAGATATTATTCCAAGATTTATGTCAATGAAAGGATATTATATTTATCGTAAGGCAGGTTGGGATACTCATGGACTTCCAGTAGAAGTTGAAATTGAAAAAAAACTTGGACTTAATGGTAAACAGGATATTGAAAAATACGGGGTAGAAAAATTTATAAATCTTTGTCGTGATTCCGTTTGGAAATATAAAACAATGTGGGAAGATATGACAGATAAGGTTGGTTATTGGGTAGATATGGATAATCCATATATTACTTATGATAACAACTATATAGAAAGTATCTTTTGGGCATTGAAAGAAATGGACAAAAAGGGTTTAATTTATCGAGGACATAAAATTGTTCCATATTGTCCACGTTGTGGAACTTCACTTTCAAAAATGGAAGTTGAAAATGGCGATAATTATAAAATCTTAAAAGAAAATTCAGTGTATGTTCAAATCAAAAGTCAAGATGAAGAAAATACTTATTTTTTAGTTTGGACAACAACTCCATGGACACTTCCATCAAATGTTGCTTTATGTATGAATCCGAATGAAGAGTATTCAAAGATTGAATTTGAAGGTAAAAATTATATAATGCTTGACAGCCTAATTCATACTTTATTTGAAGAAGGAACATATAAAAAAGTTTATACCAAGAAAGGTAAGGAGTTTGAGTATCATAAATATTTACCTTTATTTGATTATGTTAAAGATGAAGTAAAAAATGGTTATTTTGTAATTGTCGATGATTATGTTACAACTGAAGATGGAACAGGAATAGTTCATATCGCACCTGCATTTGGTGAAGAAGACTATAATGCAGCAAAAAAATATAACTTATCATTTGTTCAACTTGTTGATGAAAATGGTAAGATGAGTGATAAAACTGATTTTGGTGGAATGTTTGTTAAAGATGCTGATAAATTTGTTATAGATAAACTTCAAAAAGAAGATAAAATGTTTAAAGTGCTTCCTTTTGAACATTCTTATCCACATTGTTGGAGATGTGGAAGTCCTCTTCTTTATTATGCAAGTAATGCGTGGTTTGTAAAAACAACGGCAATTAAAGATAAAATGGTTGAAAATAATAATGCTATTAATTGGATTCCTGATCATATAAAGAAAGGAAGAATGGGTAATTTCCTTGAAAATAATATTGATTGGGGAATTTCACGAAATAGATATTGGGGAACACCTTTACCTTTCTGGGTTTGTGAATGTGGTCATATCCATGTTGTAGGTTCTGTTAAAGAATTAAAAGAACTTACAGGAGCAGAAGGTGAACTTGATCTCCATAAACCAACTCTTGATAAACTTACAATGAAATGTGAAAAATGTGGCAAAATTATGCATAGAACTCCTGAAGTAATGGATTGTTGGTTTGATTCAGGTTCAATGCCATTTGCACAATATCACTATCCTTTTGAAAATAAAGAAGTGTTTGAAAAATCTTTCCCTGCAGATTTTATCAGTGAGGCTATTGACCAAACAAGAGGGTGGTTCTATTCTTTACTTGCAGTCAATACAGCAGTATTTGGGAAATCTCCATTTAAGTCATGCAATGTATTAGGTTTGGTTCTTGATAAACATGGACTTAAAATGTCAAAACATCTTGGAAATGGTGTTGACCCTTGGGATATTTTAAATAAAGAAGGTGGAGATGCTTTAAGATGGTATTTCTATAACAACTGTGTCCCTGGTCAAGGCATTGCATTCAATGAGGATAATTTGATAGAATTACAAAGAAAGTTTTTAGGGACATTATGGAATGTTTATGCTTTCTATTGTCTATATGCAGAAATTGATAAAATCGATCCTACAAAATATAATATTAAAGATTGCTCATTATCTTTCCTTGATAAATGGCTTTTATCAGAATATAACGCTCTTGTTAAATTAACAAATGATGCTCTTGAAAATCATGATATGCTTTCTTCTTCTAGGGCTATAACAGAATTTGTGGATAAATTATCAAATTGGTATGTTCGTCGTTCAAGAGAAAGATTTTGGGGTAGTGAAGAAAGTGATGACAAGATTGCTGCCTATAAAACATTATATGAAGTTTTGGTTGGACTTAGTAAGTTGCTTGCTCCGTTTGTTCCATTTATTTCAGAAGAAATTTATCAAAATTTAGTCCGAAATCTTGATAAAAATGCTCCTGAAAGTGTTCATTTTTGTTCTTATCCACAAGCAAATGAAGATATGATTGATAAAACTTTAAATGAAGGCATGGATAAAGTTTTAGAGATTGTTCTTTTAGGTAGAGCATGCCGTAGTGCAAGCAATGTAAAAAATCGTCAACCTCTTGCAAAAGTATTGGTTTGCACAAATAAAGAGTTGAAACTTGATGATGAACTTGTAGATTTAATTAAAGATGAACTCAATGTTGAAACACTTGAATTATCACATAATGCTGATGAATATGTTTCTTATGAAATAAAACCTCAATTAAGAACGGTTGGTCCTAAATATGGGAAATCGCTTGGAGCAATTAAAGCATTTTTATCATCAATAAATCCAGTGGAGGCAGTATCAAAAGTTCGAAAGGGTGAGAATTTGATTTTTGATGTTGATGGTCAAGAAATTTCATTATCTCAAGAAGACCTTTTAATTTCTCTTAAAAATAAAGAAGGATATTCAAGTGAATCAAATGGAGAAACAACAGTAGTTCTTGATACCAATTTGACTCAAGATTTAATTGAAAAAGGAATGATAAAAGAGTTTGTAAGTAAGATACAAAATTTAAGAAAAGAAAGTGGTTATGAAGTAGTAAATCATATTAAGATTGAAGTTGAAGGAGATGAAAAATTAATCAATATTATTCTTAAATATTCTGAACAAATAAAGAAAGGAACGCTTTGCGATGTTGTAATTAAAGGAAATTCAGGTGAAAATAAATTAGAATTCTCTTTTGATGAAGCAAAAATAAATGCTTTAATTTCAAGAATATAGATAAGAATATTAAAAAAAGTTAAAATTTTTAATAAATAAAGGCAGAAATATATTAAATTAGATTATTTAATATTAATTCTGTCTTTTATTTTGTGTATAATTTATATACTTTCTTTATTAAGTAATATTTTTAGGTTGAAAAAAAAGTTAAAATTTGTTATAATTCTACTATAAAGAGGTATTTATGAATTTTAATACAACAAAGAAGCAAAATATTGAGAAATCTTGTGGATATAATCCTATCCTAAAAGCCATTGTCATTGAACAATTTAAAAATTTTGAAAATATTTCAAAATCTTTTAATAAGCCAAATCATAATTATGAAATTGGTGATGATGTAAAGTTGAAAAAAGATAGTATTATGCATGGGATTCGTGATGAAAGACAATTTAACTTTATTTCACAAAATGGTTTTATTGCAAGAGATATATATGATAAAAAAAGTATGTCGAAATACCCTAGATGTATAAATTTTTTTAATGTTAAAAAAGAGCGTTTACTCTCTAATTATATAGATGAATATAGTGGTTGCAGTATTAGATGGATAAATAAAGGAAAAGATGAAATTCATTCTCAAATAATTCCTTTTTCTAAAGTAAGTAAAGATATAATTTATAATAGAAATGCATGGTTTGCTGAACAACTTAAAGAAAGCCGTTTTATGCCATGTCTTCAAAATGATTTTTCTCAAATTGCTTTTATTTTAGATATGAGTAGCAAACAAGCAAAACAAATAATGGAAGGTGATATAACAAAAGAAAGTTTTGATGATGACGATGCACGTCTTTTTGTAAGTAAATTATCTTATCAAAGATTTGTTACTAAAAAACATTCTCACAATTCAGTTTTTTCAGAGAGAGAAAGTCATGTGGTTTATGGAGTTCCAAAATGTTTTGTTGAAGGAATTTTAGTAAATCGAGAGTATGAACAGAATAAAGAAAAACTTGAAATAATTAAAAAAGCATTTCCAAACGCATATATTTGTAACCTTGATGGTAAAGTCATTATTAAATAAAATTTATTAAATTTTAGTTGTTTTTCAATATTTTTATATTATAATTTTTAAAATATATAATTAATAAGAATTATTTTATAGTAACATATGTTTTATAATAGCATTTTAATTTTAAATATTTAATAAATAATTTTAAGTCAAAGATTATCATAATCTTTGACTTTTTGATGAAAACAATATATATTTGAAATATAAAATATTAAGTAAAAGGAATTTATTAATGAAAATAGCATCTGATTGGAAAGATTATCAAGTAATAGCAACTGGAGATGGTGAAAAACTTGAAAGATGGGGTAAATATGTTTTATTAAGACCAGACCCACAAGTTATATGGCATGCTCAAAAAGACCTTAAAAATTATAATGGACTTGATGCACATTATTTACGTTCAAGTTCTGGTGGTGGTGGTTGGCAATATGTTAAAAAGTTGCCAGAAGAATGGACTATAGAATGGCATGGTTTAAAATTCATAATTAAACCAATGGGTTTTAAACATACTGGTTTATTTCCAGAGCAGGCAGTTAATTGGAATGATTTAACAAATTTAATAAAAAACGCTAATAGAACTATAAAGGTTTTAAATCTATTCGCTTATACTGGTGGTGCAAGTGTTGTGTGCTCAAAAGCAGGTGCAAGTGTTACTCATGTAGATGCAAGTAAAGGCATGGTTGAAAGAGCAAAAGAAAACGCAAAACTTAACGGAATTACAAATATTCGATATATAATTGATGATTGCAAAAAATTTATAGAAAGAGAATATAGGCGTGGAAATTTTTATGATGCTATTATAATGGATCCTCCAAGTTATGGACGTGGAACGAATGGTGAAATGTGGAAACTTGAAGATAATTTATTTGATTTTGTTATGAGCACAAAGAAAATTTTGTCAGATAAACCACTTTTTGTTTTAATATCTTCTTATACAACAGGTTTACAAGCAAGCGTTCTTTCAAATATATTAACTTTAGTTTTTGGCGAAGGGGGAATTGATGCTGATGAAATTGGGTTGCCTACGGAAGAAAAAATCGTGTTACCATGTGGTTCAAGGGGAATAAAAATATGGAAGAATTAGTTGTATTATATGAAGATAATCATATTATAGTTGTAGTTAAGCCTCAAAATATTCCATCTCAAGGGGATATTTCAGGTGATGATGATATGCTTAATAAAGTGAAAAGATATATTAAGGAAAAATATAATAAAGAAGGTGAAGCCTTTGTAGGGCTTGTTCATAGGCTTGATCGTCCTACAGGTGGGATAATGGTTTTTGCAAAAACTTCAAAAGCAGCAGCAAGACTTTCACAACAAATTAAAGATAATCAAATGAATAAAACATATTATGCTGTTACTACGCAAATTCCACAAATTAAGCAAAATATTTTGTTAAATTATCTTAAAAAAGATGAAAAAAATAATATTGTAAAGATTGTCCCACAATCAGAGCAAGGTGCAAAAAGAGCAGAATTAAGTTATAAAGTTTTGCAAACAAATGAAAATTTAGCGTTATTAGAAGTTAAATTAATAACAGGAAGGGGACATCAAATTAGAGTGCAAATGGCAGGAATTAATTGTCCTTTGTTTGGTGATAATAAATATGGAAAAATCACCAATAAAAAATCTGTTAATCTTGGTTTATGGGCAGGAAGACTTGAATTTCTTCATCCAACTACAAAACAAAAAATGATTTTTGCTTGTCCTCCAGACACATCAAAAGAACCATGGAATAAATTTTATATAGAAAAATATTTTTTAAGATAATTTAATTAATTAACATAAAAAAATATAAAAAACACAAGAAAAACTAAAAAAAGTCAAAAAATTTGGCTTTTTATTTTTTTAATATTTAATTTTGTTTATAATATATACGTAGTGATGTTAAAATTTTATTATCATAAAATTTTAACAAATTCTATCGAATTTGTGTGTTTTATTCACCATCACCATTAATAATGATCAGTTGCTGTTATGTTTTTGCTTTGTTATGCTTAAATTAAAAACGAATTGTCATAATAAAAATATAAGTAATTAAGGAGATAAAATGAAAACTAGAAATCAAATAAATGATAATTTTAAATGGGACTTATCGCCATTATGTTCAAGTGATGAAGATTTTTATAAGGGACTTGAAAAAGTAAATGGATATATCAAAAAGTTTAAAAATTTTGAAAATAAATTAAATAATAAAGAAACTATATTAAAATTTTTTAAATTAGATGAAGAATTTGATGATTTAATTGAACCTTTGTATATGTATGTTCATCTTAAGCATGATGAAATTTTATCTGACCGAAAAAGAAATGAAATGTCAGAAAAGATTAGTCATATTTTAAGTGAACTTTCTGTTGAGACTTCATTTGTTACTACAGAATTGCATGAATTACCCGATGAAATTATAGATGACATATTGCAAGATAAACGATTTAAAGATTATGATAGAATGTTTGAAAACATAAAAAAAGAAAAAATCCATATGTTATCAAAGGAAGAAGAAAAACTGCTTGCAGGAATGAATTTTTTAGGTGGATTTTCGTCAAATATGCGAAATTTATCAGATGTTGATATAACCTTTGAAAAAGTTAAAGACAGCAAGGGTAAAGATTTGGAGTTAAACCATTCTAATTATTCTGTTTATTTAAGAAGTAAAGATAGAGAATTAAGAAAGAATACAATGACAGTTTTGAATGGGACTTATGGCAAATTTATAAATACACTTGCTAATAATTATATTAATGAAGTAAAGCAAAATTGCTATTTTGCAAAAGTTCGAAAATACAAATCTGCTTTAGATGAAGCATTGCAAGATGAAGAAGTTTCAAAAAAGGTGTATGATACATTAATTCAGAGTGTAAATAAGAATTTAGATGTTTTATTTGATTATTTTAAATTAAAGAAAAAGATTTTGGGGCTTGATAATTTTTATATATATGATAGCATGGCAGAAATAGATAAGAATAAAGGTAAAAAATATAGTTATGACCAAGCAATAGAAATCATTATGGAAGCAGTAGCACCTCTTGGTAGTGAATATGTAAACCTTATTAAGCAAGCAAAGGACAATAGATGGATTGATGTTTATCCAAATAAAGACAAGCGTTCTGGTGCTTATGAAAGTGGAATTTATGGATATCATCCTTATGTTCTTACAAATTTTGAAGGTGATTTAGACTCTGTTTTTACTTTGGCACATGAACTTGGTCATGCAATGCATACACATTTTTCAAATAATAATCAGCCAAGGACAAAAGCAAGTTATACAATCTTTTTAGCAGAGATCGCAAGCACAACAAATGAAATTTTATTAATTAATTATTTCTTAAAAAGGTCAAATTCAAAAAATGAAAAACTTTACCTTTTAAACAAATTGTTTGATGAAGTAAAAGGAACTATTTTTAGACAAACTATGTTTGCTGAATTTGAAGAGCACGTTCATTCATCTTATGAGAAGGCAGAGGCACTTACTAAAGATGGTCTTTGTGAATATTATTATAACTTGAATAAAAAATATTTTGGTTCTGTCAAACTCATAAAAGAAATTCAATATGAATGGGCAAGGATTCCTCATTTTTTCACTGCTTTTTATGTTTATAAATATGCAACGGGTATGATTTGTGCAATAACATTTGTTAACAAAATTTTAGAGAAAGGGGAAGAAGCCGTTCGAGATTATTATAAATTCTTAACAGCAGGGGCAAGTGATACTCCGATTAATATTTTAAAGAAAGCAAATTGTAATCTTGAAGATGAAAAAACATTTGATGAGTGTTTTGCTTATTTAAAAAATCTTATTAAAGAGTGGAAAAAACTTACAAAATAGAAAAAGCCATCAATTAATGATGGCTTTTTTCATACAGGTTTATGATTGACAAAAATATGTTTTTAGAGTAAACTATAAAAGATTGCTTTATAAGTTAATTAATTTTTAAACTTTTTATTTTTTCTCAAAAAATAAAAATATTTATTTAATTATTATACTTAAGTAATTTAATTATAATTACAAATAATAACTATAAATCAATATTTTATTTTTGTTTTGTGAAATTTTAAAATTAAAAAAAATCTATTAAAACTCTTGACAAAAATCGGGGGGGGGTAATAGATATTGACGTAAAGTATATTGACAAAATTTTTACAGAGTAGGTAATAGAAATAAATGATTTATTAATAGATAAACATTCAAAGAGTAGAGAGGAAAAGGGAATTTTATGCTTAAAGTTGAAAATCTTGTAAAAACCTATGGGAATTCAGATAGACCAACAATAAATAATTTATCTTTTGAAGTTAAAGATGGCGAGATTTTTGGTTTTCTTGGTTCTAATGGTGCAGGAAAAACTACCACAATAAAATGTATATGTGGTGTTTTACCATTTGAGGGTGGAGATATTTTAATTAATGATATAAGTCTTAAAAAAAATCCCAAAGAGGCAAAATTAAATCTTGCCTATATTTCAGACAATCATGCAGTATTTGAAAGATTAACTGGAAGAGAATATGTCAATCATATTGCAAATTTATACAATACTCCAAAAGAAAAAAGAGATGAAATCGTTAAGTCTTTGCTTGATGCTTTTAGTTTGTCTTATGCTTATGATAGACCAATTAAAAGTTATTCTCATGGAATGAAACAAAAAATAAATGTTATAGCAGGTCTTGTTCACGAGCCAAAACTTTGGGTGCTTGATGAACCACTTCTTGGACTTGATCCTCAAAGTGGAATTGAACTTAAAAAGATTATGAAAGAACATGCAGAAAGAGGGAATACGGTGTTTTTCAGCAGTCATATTTTGGAAGTCGTTGAGAGTTTATGTGATAGAGTTGGTATATTAAATAAAGGTATTTTGGCTGATGTTGTAGATTTGCATGAACTTAAAAAAGAAGGAAAAACACTAGAAGAAGTATTTGTTAAATTGACCCAAAATCAGACACGTGATGATGAAAATAAGGAAGAAATTTTAAGGTTAAACTATTTAAAAAGTCAAAACAATAAGAAAAATAAAGGATTTTTAAGTAAGAATTATAATCTAGATAAACTTCGATTTGTTGATATAAACATTAAAAATAAAGATGATATTAATTATTTGAAAGAATTCTATAATATATATGAAAATGCTTTTCCGGATATTAATGAAAGAGAAAGTTTTTCAAACTTGCTTAAATATTTGGATCAAAGTAAAACAACAAAAGAAAAGAGCAAATATCATGTATTAGCGACAATTTGTAAAGGACATGTAATTGCAGGTGCAATTTTTGATTATTTAGATAAAGTATCTTCTGGAGTAATTGAATATATTTTTGTTGATAAAAAATATCAAAGAAATAAAATAGGAAATATATTATTTGATAGAGTTTTAGAAATTTTAAAAGAAGATGGAAATAAAAATGAAAAAGAATTAGAATATTTGTTTGGAGAAATCGATGATCCATCTACAAGGAATGAAAATGATAGAGCATATATTTATTTTTGGACCCATCATAACTTTAAAAAGTTAAAAATAAAATATTATCAACCAGCCCTTGAAAAAGATAAAAAAGGAGTAGAAAAACTTTTTATTATCGCTAAACCATTAAAAAATGATATAAAAACTATAAATAAAAATACATATCTATTATTTTTAGAGAATTATTTTGAATTTTGTTTTAATATTAAAAATGTTAAAGCGTCAAAAGAATATATACAAAATAAAGAAAATTTAAATGAAAATATAATTTTAGATAATATTTCAAGTTAAAAATTTTATTTTTTAGAATAAATAATAAAATAAATAAAAAGTTTGTTATGGGAGGAATAATGTCAACTATTTGGAAATTGTTTAGATTGCAAATAGATGAAAAAATAGATATATTTAAAAAGGGGAAGCCTTGGAAAATTATCTTAACCGTATTTTTATACTTAGCAATTATTGCAGTTGCAACGGTTGCATTATTTTTTGCATTTCTTAAATTTGTATCAATTGGTTTATATCCAGATAATGATTTGCTGGCTATTTTATTATTATTTACTCAAGTTTTATCATTTGCTATTGCTTTTGGTTCTATTATTAAAAATCTATATCATAGCAAAGACAATGATTTATTGATGAGTCTTCCATGTGATCATAAACAAATTTTTATTTCAAAACTTTTAGTTTTATATGCCTATGAACTTATTGCAAATACGCTTTATACTATGCCAATTTTAGTTATGTTTGGACTTATTTCATCTGTAAGTATTGGTTATTGGTTTATGAGTTTATTATTTGTATTTCTTTTGCCACTTCTTTCTTTAGTTTTGGCAGCATTCTTTTCAATTCCAGTGATTTTTATTGTTAATAAAATAAAAAGATATCCTATTGTTGCATCATTAAGTTTAGTTATTGTTGTTGCAGGTTTTTTAGGACTTTATATGTGGCTTATTATTTCGTTTACAAACAGCATAGATTTTGTTGGACAACAAGATACTATTCTTACACAAGTAAATAACGTTATTGCCAAAATTTCATCAAATACAATAATATTTAAACTTATGGCAGATGGACTTTTATTTAATTCTGGTTGGTGGTGGAAAGATTTGATTTTAGTGGGCACTACTATAATATTTTTAGTTTTTACAATGATTTTAGTTCAAAAAGTGTATTTTACACTAGCAATGAAAAACAACGAAACATCAACATATATCAAGTCTAGACAAAAGAAAGATATTGTTGAGAGTCCTTTTAAAAGTATAATAAGAAAGGAATTATATACAATTTTTAGAGAACCTGGGAATGTATTTCAATATTTTATCTTTACAATTCTTATGCCTTTTATAGTTTTAATGTATGATAAAATGCTTTTAAGTATCAACGTAAACCAAACTGGACAAGCAATGATTGTTGCAAGTCATGTTTTAGTTGTTGCGATACTTGCTATGCTTTCAAATATAGTAAGTGCATCTGCAGTATCACGTGAAGGAGGGAATTTTTATATAACTAAAATGTCCCCATCACAGCCACGATTGCAAATAAATGCTAAAATTGTATTTAATTTAATTTTTACATATTCAGCCTTGATAATAACGTCAATTTTTACAGGAATATTTACAGACATTTCACTTTGGCATAATATTCTTTGCACAGTTGCTGTTGCAATAATGTCTTTGGGACATATAGTAACAAGTATTTTACTTGATTTGCGAAAGCCTGCATTAGATTGGTTTGATTCTAATGAAATTGAGAAAATATCTAAAAATACAAGGAACTCAATGCTTCTGGGACTTCTTTTTGCAGTGATAATGTTTGCTATTGTAATGGCTTTTGCACCAACATCTCATACTATTTGGCCTTGGTCAATACTTTTAAGCACTGTAAGCATTTATACGATTTCTATTTTACTATATTATCATTTTAATATAAACAAAATTTATGAAAAGGTGGAATGTTAATATGAAGAAGACAATTATTTCAATATTAGTCGTTTTGCCTTTACTTTTAGTGGCAATTATTGCAGTCGCTGGAAGAATTTATGGCTCTTTTGAATATGTAGAGGTTACAGAGATATATTTTGTAAATGAAAAAAATCAAAAAATAAATTCAACTACGATTGACATAGGACAAGAGAAAAGGTTACAATATGTCATAGAGCCAATACTTGCATCTAATAAAAATGTTTCATTTAGATCTGACAATAGTGAAATTTGTTCTGTGGATAATGATGGAGATATTGTTGGTGTAAGTGCTGGTATAACAGATATTATTGTTACAACAATGAATGACTGTTCTGCAAAAATTACAGTAACAGTTCTTTCAACTGGGGCAACAGAAATTAATTTATCTTATGATAATTTGACAGGTTATTTAGGGTGCAAGGCAGTGATAAAAGCGACAACAGAACCTTCTACTGAAGCACAATATCTTACATATAGTTCATCAGACGAAAATGTTGTTAAAGTAAATGGAAAAGGAAAGGAAGCAATTCTAGAATTTGTAAATAACGGAAATGCAAAGATATTTGTGCAGTCAAGAGATGGGTTAAAAGTAGAGTGTAATATTTCTGTTAAATCACAAGAAGGTGTTTACTTTGAAGATGAGAATTATATAATTGCAGATAAAAAGACGGTAGACTTGACAAATTATCTACAGAATTATAATAATCAAAATTTATCATTTAAAGTAATGTCTGGGGATAATGGTCATATAGAAAATAATATATTGACATTTAATAAAGATTCATCAAACAATACTGTTTTAGTTCGAGTTTATACAGACGATGAATTTATAAACTATGATGAAGCATATTTCATATTTATTTAAAGGAGATTTTATGGCAAAATCTAAATCAATTTCAAATTTTTTTAAAATTTCACTAATACTGATAATTTTATTATTAGCAGGCATATTAGCGGGCTGTGGTTCAAAAGAAGCATCGCAAATTACGCTTGTTTTAGAAGATAGTTCAAAAACAGCATATTTGCCTGGGGAAACTGTTGATTTTACTATAACATCAGATGGTGAGTTTGATATTAATGAAGTGGAACTTGTAGTTACCAATGGTGGCGAATATGTTACAATTATGGGGCAATCTATTAAAATTAATGACGATGCAATCCCTGGAACAACTATAACTGTTCAAGCAGAATATAAAGATTTAGTAAGCAATATAGTTCCTTTTTCAATAGCCCATATAGAAGCAGAAGAAATTGAAATTTCATCAGAAAAAGATAAGTTTTATGCAAGTGAAATCTTTGACCTAAGTGTTTCATATTTTCCTGTAAATGCAACTAGACAGATAAATTTAGAAATTATAGAAGGTGGAGATAAAGCAAAAATAATTGATAATAAGGTGTCAATTTCATCTACTGCTAATGAAGGAGATATAATAAAGGTTGTTGCTTCTATGGGAGAAAAATATTCAGATCCTTTTGTTATAGAAGTTTCATCACAGCCTGATTTTGTATCAATTAAATTTGATCAACCTTCAATGGAGATTGATTCAAGCACAGATAATCTTGTTCAGCCTGTATCAGTTAAGGGTGTATTCCTTGAAGAAGGAAAAACAAATGAAATTTATACTAACGCTGTAACTTTGACTGCAGAGAATACTGGCGAATATGTTGATGCTGGATATGATGTTATTAAAATTATTAATGATTTATATATAAAAGCAATGAATAAAGGTTCAGCAAAAATCACTGCTAGTTATAATAAAATTGCAGTTGATATGAGTATTGATGTTTATATGACTCCTGACCAAATAAAAGTGCCAGAAAATTTTAATAAAGTTGCAAATTTTAATTATCAAATATCAAAACCTATCAGTTTTAAGCCTAGTATTATAGAGGCTCATGGTAATAAAGATTTAAGAATGTTTGTTGTGGGTGGGGGAGATAATTCAATCGTTTTTGAAAGTAAAAATGGTGAATGGTCAACAAAAGACACAACAAATACTGTTTTATATGATGGCAGTTCATTAATTATCAATAAAATTGGAAATTATGAAATTTATTTTCAATCAATTTCTGGTTGTTTAGTAGAAACTACAAGTCCAAGTGTAGAGATTAATATTAATAATGCTATAAATGTTTCAAATAAAGAAGAATTTGCAAATGCCATTATAAATGAAAAAGAATTTAATATAGTAAATGATATTATATTTGAAGATGGCAAAGAAAATTATGTTTGCTATGGGGACAAAAAGATTAATGGTAATGGGTTTACAATAGATTTAAGTGGACAATTGACAGAGAAGGAAAGTGCTTATGGTTGGAAATTTTTCATAGAATTTAAAAATGATGACCCTGTTACACCTTACACTATCGAAATACAAGATTTAAGTTTTGTTGGTAATATGGGACTTTTATCTACAGAAGAATTTGCAAAGTATAAAGGCGTTACTACAGATGTTGTTGAACAAAAATTGACAACTGATTCTTCATTTATTACAGACAATTTCTATAGAGGAATCTTATACATAAATTCAAATAATAATATCGATACTTCAAAACAAGGCCCATATTCTTATGCTATACCAGTGTTGAAAAATATTTCATTAAAAAAATGTAATTGTGGTATAAGAATTGAAAACGCAATCGATGAAGTAGAACTTGGCAAAGAGAATGCTCGTCCTGCTGTTGATGGTTTAAGTTTTTCAAACATGTTTGGCGATGGCATTGTTTACATTGCTTGCCAAATAAATATCACCAACTTAAATATCGGAACAGTTGGAGGTTCTGCAATTACTAGTGGTGGAAGCGATGTTATTAATCAAGCAGGAGAAAATAGAAATGAACAATCTTATGGTAATTTTTATGGCAATCTTACTTGTGATAATGTAACTGATGGAACAACACTTTTTACTATTGCACAATTAAATACTCAAGGAAATATTGCAGCAGTCTTTAATGCTTTAGGTGGTCTTTCTGGTGCTATACAAATGGTTATTACACAAAAAACAACAGAATTGTTAAAGCCTTATGTTGATACTGATCGTGAAGCAGAAGTTTATCAAACTTTACAAAAAGCAAAATCAAATATTTTGCGACAAGGAAGCAAAAATACATTTAATTTGCTTTGCTTTACGAGAAATGGTGTTGAAGATATTTTATTTGATGAAATTAATTCTTCACTTATTGTTGATTTTAATGATGAATTTTTGTATAATGGAATTGATACTACACATAAATTTATAAGAGTTAATGTTTATGATATTCTTATGAGTATAGATACTCTTGGTCAAAGTATTAAGAAATTATTAGAGCAATATGCTGATGCTATAAAACCTATAATGGTTTATGTAACTAATTTTAATTATCAATGTAATTAGGGGAGGGAAATATGAATAAAAAAACAAAGATAATTACTTTTGCTTCTATTTGTTCTGCTTTAGTTGTAGCACTTGTTGTTACATTATGTTGTGTATTTTTAATTAAACATGACCCATATAAAATAGAAGGTGATGGAGCAGTTATTGTAACACAAAATGAAGACGGAACAAAAACTTTATCTGCAAAGGCAAGTAAGTGGCATTCATTTATGGGTTGGTATGAAAATGTAGATGATAAAGAACCTACCTATACTACAGAAGAGATTACTATAGGCGATGGAGAACCAGTTTATACTGCTGTATTTACAACAAGTCCATTAAATTCTATAGATAGACTTTTAAGTGGAATATATTATAAATATTCAGAAGCAATAGCCGAGGAAGAAGATTACTTCAATTTTTCAGGTAATATTGAATTAAATCTTAAGACTGCTTCAGAAAATTTTGAAGAACTCCATTACACAATTGAAGCAGGCGGCTACTTTAATTTTAATGGTGAAGGAAATCAATTATATTTGCTTGTAAAACCTACAGGAACAGAACTCAATATGATTTCATTCTATTATGTTGATAATACCATGGACGGAAAGATTTATGCTCAAGTTATGGGAGAAAAATATACTTTTAATTGTGCAAGTTTGACGGAAGTATTTTCATCTATTCCTGCACTATCTCAAAATGTATGGACATTTGAAAACATTATGAAAGGATTAATTAATAATGACAGCACATTTAATATGATATATCCTTTAATTGAACAAATGTTTGGTGGAGCAAATACAGTTGCTTTTTGGAGTGAAGCAAATAATGATAGCAATATTTCAACATTTAGTTTAAGGTTAGATAAAATTTTAAAATATCTTGATGATAATTTTGCTATGATTAAGGCAGTTTTGCCAGAATCTGTAAGTTCAGTATTTGAAAAAGTATTAGAAGTTTTAACAAAAGAATATATCAACCAATTATTACCAAGTATTGACCTTAATTTTAAAATTAGTTATACAACTTTAAATGATATAGAATATATTAATGATATTGATGTAGGATTATCTTTACCAAATGGTTATAATATAAATTTTGGTGAAGTTGTTAATATACCTTCTACTGATTTATCTTTAAAAATTAATAATTTGGAAATGGGATTCTCTTCAGAAGCAAATGCCGTTAATGAGGAAATTTTAAAAGATTTTCCAGAAGCAACAAATATTTTAAATATGGAATTAACAGGAGAAATTAATTTCATTAAACAAGAAGGGGAAACTAAAACAACATTAGACACATATACACTTGAATTAAACGCAGATTTAAATCCTTTTGCAGTTCTGCCAGGTATCGTAGATGGTGGATTTGATGCAACAAAAGTTAAATGGGAAGAACTTGGTTTCTTAAGTTTAAGAATATCTCTAGTTGAAAATCCAGAAGATGAAACTCAAATGGAAAGACATGGCAATGTAAAAGATTATATAAATTTATTGATTGATACAGAGAAATATGGTGCAAAAGCAATGCTTTTCGTTGGATTATATAATCCTAATATAACAGCGAAGGTAGAGATATTCCCTGGTTATTCATTAGAGGCCCAATTGTCTAAAAATGAAATAATTAATGCAAGTATCGATCTTAAAGAATTCGTAACATATTTGACAAATAAAAATACTCAAGAGGGAGGAGAAGAAGTTACTACCTCTCAAACAATGAGTGTAAATATGATTAGTAATGTAGTTGAAGATGTTGCAACAGATAATGTTCATGTTGAAAGTATAATATTTGATATTTTATCATCTTTATTAGGTTCAAGTTCAGATATGCCAATTTCTAACTCTGATTTAACCTATGACGCACAAAATGAAACAATAGTTCTTGCACTTTCTAATGTTAGAACTAAATTAAAAGAAATTGTTAATACAGATTTATTAGATTTAGGTAATGTATTATTTGGGACAGAGAACACACACCTTTCTATAGGATTAAAAACTTTTGAATATGGAAAAGTTGTAAGAGGTGAAAGTGAAGATCAATCACTTGCAGATTATGTTGATAAAGATGGCAATTCTATTTTTGAAGAATATAACGAACAACATAAAACATTATTATCAGTTGAAGATTTATTTATTAAAGAAGCAGATGGATTAAATGATAATAAAGTTCTTTTAACTAGCAAACAATATTCAAAAGATAATTTTGTTGAAGAAATAGAATCAAGTTTAATGGATAAAACAATCTATGCTACTACAGGAACAATGAGTGATAACAGTAAAGTTACAACATTCCCAAATAGTTACAAGAATGCAGAGGAAGAAGCAGAGATATCATTTAGACTTTTAGGAATAAATGTTGTAAGCCAAAATGAAAATTCTGCACAAATTGAATACGTTCTTGGATTAAATATTCAAAATTATTGGATATCTTTGGCATCAAGTATGAATCTTTTACCAGAAGAGATGAAAGGTTGTGTCGGAATTTATGATATATTATTTAAACTTGCAAATATACCTTTTGTTTATACAGTAACAGAAACTGTTCAACTTGTTTAATAATTTTATCGAATAATAAAAAAATCCACAAATTGTGGATTTTTTTATTTCATGTATTTTACAAATATAAATTTTTGCATTTTAAATCTTTTTAGGTTTTGCATTTTTTTATATTTTTTCCTAACTTTTATAATATTAAAACTTTTTTCTTTAAATTTATATAATTTAATAAGCATAAAAATTGAAATTAAAATAATTAAAATACCTACGAATACACCTGTTAGTGTATTATAAACTATTGATTTTTCTATTGATATTGAAACAGATAATAAAGCAATTTGTGTTAAAACAATTGAGGATAAAGCAGACGATAAATTAATGCATTTTAATCCTAATAATAGAAAATCATTGGATTTTTTAGATTTTATTAGACCTCTTATAGAGAAAAATATTTCACAAAAAGCCATTGCTGCTATTGCTATTGAAATTATTTGATTATAGTCTTGAACTTTTGCAGAGATAAATAATCTTAAAATATAAAATAAATATAAAAAACCTCCACAAAATATTGTCCATGAAATTCTTTTAAAATATTTTGTTTCTTGAAGTTGATTCTTTGAAAGTCTTCTTCCATCAAAATATGCTGTTTTTGCTAGAGCCGTGCAAAGTGTATAAAATCCACTTATTGATAAAAATATTGATGATATAAGACCAGCAAAGATTAATTTTAATATAGCCCAAATAAAATTAGCACTCATGCTGATTTTATTTGTAAAAGATGTTTTTGTTTTATATGGAATTTCTTTAAAATTTTTTATTAAATTCTTAAAGCCCATTTATAATTCCTTTTAATCTTCTCGCTTTGCTATTGTTTCAATAAACATTTGTTCCATTTGCTCCATACAATCATTAAGGTCAAAACGATTTCCAAATTGAAGATATTGTTTTTTAAGTTCAACTTTTTCTTCAGGATGCTCAATCCAATAATCTATTTTAGATGCAAGATCAGAACTATTATTACACTTAAAAAGATTATTTGGAGTTATTGCAAAATTTTTTGTTGCACTTCGATTTGAATCTGAAACAACAGGAACAAGTCCACAAACGACGGCTTCAAGACATGCGATACCTTCAAGTTCTGCTTCGGCAGGATGAACATATAAATCACAAAAATTTAGTAAATTAATCATTTCTTCGCGTTTAAAATATTGAATTATTGGTTGATTTTTAAGTTTTTTCTTTGCAAAAAATTCAATTTTTGATTGTAAAGGCCCTTGACCTGCCATTATAAGTTGTATTTTGTCATTGTATTTTGATTGTGCTATTGCTTTTAATAAAACCATATGAGATTTTTCAGGGCATAATCTTCCTGTTGTTAAAATAAGAAATTTGTCTTTCAAATTTTCTGGTTTACAGCAATCAATACATTTTACATCAGGATTAACCCCATTACTTATAACATAATGATTTGTTTTTCCAACAATATTTTCAAATACATCACAGATGAATTGAGTAGGGTAATGTATTGCATCACAAAATTGATAGATTCTTTTATAGAATTGTTTATAAATATGCTTGTTTGCAAATTTGCAATTCATAAGGCCAAGATGACTTGAAACAAGTTCTGCTTGACAATGGAAGCCTGCAGTAACAGGCTTTCCAAGTTTTTTAGCAATTTTACAAGCAGTTATTCCCATTGGGAAAGGAAGCATAATATGAACAATATCACACTCGTAGAATGCATCTAAAATAACATTTCGATCTGTTTTAGGAAGAGTTACGCCATTTCTTTCTACAATCTTATTTAGAGGACCAAGATTTAATTTATCTAAAATAATAAAACCTTCTTGATTTTGTTTATCTTCATCGCAACAAACAACTTTTACATCATGACCTTTAGATTTTAAGTAGTCAATCAAATTATATGCTGCAATAGTAGTGCCGTTGTTTTTCTTTCCAAGCACATCACATACTATAACTATTTTCATTATAAACTCCTAATTTGGGCTATAAAGGATAGAAATTTAGCCACCTTAAATCATTATAACATAACATAAAAAATCATGCAATAATTTTATAAGTTTAGTATATTAAAGAATATATATAGTTTAGTTTATATTATCTGAAGTCGAACCAAGTGTGATAATTTTATATTTAAGTGAGATGGTAATAAATAATGTAGTTTACATCTATGGAAGTTGAACTTGCTTGCAAGAGTGAGACAAATGTATATTTAAACAGAGGTGGCGTGCAAAACACACAAATTCATTAGAATTTATTAAAATTTTATGATAATAAAATTTTAACACCACATAGTTTATATTTACGGAAGTCGAACTTGCTTGCAAGAGTGAGACAGATGTATATTCAAACAGAGGTGGTGTGCAAAGCACACAAATTCGTTAGAATTTATTAAAATTTTATGATAATAAAATTTTAACACCACATAGTTTATATTTAATATATATTTTTTTCTTTATTATAATTATTATGCGATAAATTTTGGATAATATATATAATTTAATAATATTTTGTCTAAAACTATTGAAATTTTATATGTATATGTTAAAATAGAATTAAAGATATTCTTTAAAGCGAGGAAATAAATGGTAAGAAAAGAATATAAAAAGACTCCAAATCACCATGTTCAGAATAAAAAAGTGGATTATCATATTGATGAGAATGTTCGTCGTGAAGTGGATTCATTTTTAAGAACAAGTGGGAAAGAGGCAACAATTCAACTTGTATCAAATTTGAAGAAACAAGGAGCGAATGATAGTCATATAAAACAAATAATTATGAAAGCAGTTTATGCTGATATAATGAAACATAATAGAAATGCAGATAAAGGGCGAATATATTTTTCTCAAATGCCTGATGAAATGATTAAAGATTTTTCAGCAGATCAGTTCATTTTAAAAAATTGGAAATTTGTTCCATATGTTTTGAAAAGTAATGATTATAGTAAATTAATTTCTTCTTTAAAATATCCTTTGTTTATTAAAGGTTATAATTATAATGCTCCATTATATGCTTTTAAAAATAGTTATGATTTTAATGTAAATGCAAAATCACGCAATAGAAAAGATGGAAAAATTTCATTAAATGATTTTCAATATTTTATTGATAGAAACGATAAAATAATGTTTGTGAAAGAAGTTAAAACAAAATATCATCCTATAAGTTTAAAAATTGTTCGTGCAAGAAAACGTAATTTGGGAGATAATGCTGATAAAATTATTTATGATTCAAACGCTTATGAAAGGACATTATCAATTTCTATGTATGTTTTACTTGACGGGAATCCAAATAAGGCTTTTCCTTACTTTAGATATGACAGTTCAAATCATTCACATAATAATTTATATATAGGAAATGATAAAAGAAAGGATATTTTTGGACAAATAGCAGAAAGCCCACATTTTCATTTTCAAAATGAAGAAGATAATTTACTTTGTATTAAGAAATTTATAGGAAATGATAGACATACAAAATTTAAGACAGGAAGATGTAATGCTATTGATATTCCACATTTGAAAAAATATTTAAATGAACTTGACAATAAAAGTCAAGAGGAATTAGAAGATGAATATCAAAAAAATATGACTTATGGTATGCCTTTTCTTGAATATAAATTCAAAAATAAAAAATTACAATTAAGTTATAATAAAATTATTGAACAATTTTCATCAACTTTGACTGAAGAACAACTTGAAGTATTTAATGATATATTAAATACATTTAATCTTAAATCTGATTATAGTCAAACAAATGAAAATAATAATAAGTTTTTCAATCCACTTATAAAATCTTTAGATTTATTACAATATTTACATAATTACATAACATTAAGTGAAAATGATTTAGATGCTTTAGAAAGAAAAGAAATTTTGTCTAACCTTGAAATTTTATTTGCAAATAACGTTGTTGATGGAATTTGTCGAAATTCTTCTTATTTTTTAGAGAAAAAATATAAACCAGCATTTATAATAGAGGCAAATTATCTAAACAAAACAAATGTGGCTCCTGATATAAATAAAACAGGAAATAAAGAACATAAAATTCAGAACAAAAATGCAAAAGAAAAGGAACTGGAATTTATAAGAGGTGAGGTGGGGTATGAACATTGATAGTGTTGCTATCTCATTAGCAAATTATGTAGGAAAAGAAAATGTAAAAAAAATTAATAGTCAAAAGTATGCTATCAATACTAGATTAATGCTTATAGATAATTTTAATTATTTGACAATTTATTTAGTAAAAATTGATAATAAACTTTATTTTGCTGATTTTGGTGCTGTTGTTGATAGTTTTGATGACCCAAATTTGCCAAAAGATAAAATGAATCAATTTTATAAATTTTTAGAAAAGACTCAAATTGAGTTTGAAAATGATGAAAGATTTATAATGGAAACAAATGATGAAAAAGTTTATTTTGATTATAATATTTTTATTATGGCTTTAACATACATACAAACTTTTAAACTTTAATTATCATAAAATAAATTGAATATTATTAGAAATAATTACAAGTTATAAAAGAATATTAAATAAAAAAAAGATATTTCAAATATCTTTTTTTATTACTTGAATTTGATTGCGTTTTTGATTGCAATTTATTTTTATTAAATGTATAATATTAATGAATAGTTATAGATAATAATTATTACTAAATTATAATCTTTTTAAATAAAATAAAAAGCATATAATATTACAGATAAAGGAGGACAAATGAACATCATAGAAGTTGAAAATTTGACACAAGACTATGGTCATGGTAGAGGTGTTTTTGATGTTACCTTTTCTGTAAAAGAAGGTGAGGTTTTTGGTTTTTTAGGACCAAATGGTGCTGGGAAATCAACAACTATTCGTCATATTATGGGTTTTTCTCGTCCTCAAAAGGGTGATACAAAATTGTTTGGGCAAGAAACATTTCATAATTATTATAAAATATTAGGAAAGGTTGGGTATTTACCAGGAGAAATTGCATTGCCTGAAGGTTTGTCAGGTTGGGAATTTATTGATATGATGTGTAAACTACGTAATATTGATAATAAAGAAAGATTAAATTATTTGTTAGATAAATTTAAGTTAAATCCAGATGCTGAAACAAAAAAAATGTCATTGGGTGATAAACGAAAACTTGCCATAGTTACTGCTTTTATGCATGATCCTGAAGTTTTAATTTTAGATGAACCAACAAGTGGACTTGATCCTGTAATGCAACAAAATTTTATTGATTTTATCAAGGAAGAGAAAAAACGTGGTAAGACAATTTTATTATCTTCGCATATATTTAATGAGGTTGAAGCAACCTGTGATCGTATTGCTATAATTAAAGACGGGAAAATAGTTTCTATGTTTGACGCAAATGATATAAAACATAATGAAAATAAAAATTTTATGGTTTATTTTTCATCGAATAATGAAATGCAAGATTTTATTTCAAGTTTGCCAAAGACAAGAAAAGACGTTACTAATATTAAAAGAATTGGGGTAAAATCATTTAATGAAAAAGAATTGTCTGTTTTAGTTGCTGTTAATGATAAAGATATAAATGAATTTGTTAAAAAATTGGCTCAATATAAAGTTAAATCTTTTAAACAGGTTAAATTTACTCTTGAAGATTACTTCATGCAATTCTATAAAGAAGATAAAAACTTTGGAGGAACATTTTAATGGAAGTTATCAAAGCAGAAAACCTTACTAAAGATTATGGTGAAAACAGGGGAATTTTTGACTTAAATTTTTCTGTTAATAAAGGAGAAACTTTTGGTTTTGTAGGAACTAATGGTAGTGGTAAAACAACTACCATTCGCCATATAATGGGTTTTTTAAAACCACAAAAAGGTTCTGTGCTTGTTCTTGGTAAAGATGCATGGAAAGAATCTTGTGAAATTAAAAAATATGTTGAATATGTCCCAGGAGAAATTGCTTTTCCAGATTTAAGAGATGGAACAACATTTTTAAAAGCACAAGCAGAAATGTTAAACCTTAAAGATATGAATTATGCCAATTATTTGATTGAAAAATTACAGTTAGACCCTTCAGCAAACTTGAAAAGAATGAGTAAGGGAATGAAACAAAAAACAGCAATAGTTGCTGCACTTATGGCAGATAAGGATATTTTGATTTTAGATGAACCAACTACAGGGCTTGACCCATTAATGCGTGAAACTTTTCTTGAACTTATTTTAGATGAAAAAAAGAAAGGTAAAACTATACTCATGAGCAGTCAAATGTTTGATGAACTAGAAATTACTTGTGATAGGGTTGCACTTATATACAACGGACGAATAATTGACATAGCAGATATAAATGAATTGAAAAATTTACCATATAAATCCTATAAAATTGAATTCAAAACAAGAGAAGATTACATAAAATTCAAAAAGTTGAAATTCAATATAGTAAGGGATCAAGAAAAATATAATCAAGTTACAATTCAAGTTTTTGATAAAGAAATTAATAGAATGTTTAATATATTACAAAATTATGATTTAAAATTTATTTCAGAGGTAAAATACAACCTAGAAAAACATTTTAAAGAAATTCTTGCAAAAGTTCAAGAAAAAGGAGGTTAAGATGTATTTTAGTAAAGCCCTATTTAAACAATCAATGAAGGCAAATTGGGTGAAATGGGTCGCAGTAACTGTTTCAACCTGTGTTATGCTTGCTATTGTCATAATTGTTTTAGGAAATCTTGGTATTAATGATATAAGAGATTCGCTAAAAAATGTTTTTGTTCAAGCAGACCAAGAATCTTATTTAAAAGAAAATGCAGTCGATAGTTATGATATGTATTTATTAAGCACAAGTTTTGAAAACACCATTATAACTGCAAATCCAGAAGGTGAAACTCTTGATAACATTAAAGTGGCGTGGGATGCTGTTGGTGGCCAATATGATTCTAAGATAGAAGATTTTAAAACAGCAAATGAAGGAAGAGAACCAACTGAAGAAGAAAAAACATTAATAAGAAAAGAAATAATAGATAATTTGCTTCCAATGATTAAAAGTTTCTTACCTTCTTTAGGTCCTTCACTTGGTATAGATGTAAGTCAAATTGAAGACCAGATGATAATAGATTTATTAGATGGTTTTTTGAAGGCTTATGACGGCTGTGGAGTAACAACCGAGCAAGAAGATTTTATAGAAAAAGCAAAACCTGTCATAGAGCAGGCATATTTGAATTTTATTTATAATAATGCATATTCAACATCTATTGCTCAAGAAAATAGTGAAGCCATGGCATTACAAACAGCACAAACTGCACAAAGTATAGCCCAAACAGCAATAGGTTCATATAAAGAAGATGCTCTTGATGAAAATGGACAATTAAAGCCTGATTATGTATATGATCAAAAAAATTATATTGAAGAAGCAAGTTCTATAACAAATCAAACAATGTATGATATGACTTATTCTCAAATGTTGGCACAAGGCATGACCGAAGAAGAAGCAGATCAATATGCAGTTTCTGTTAAGGTTATTTCAAATACAGCAATAAGCACATATCAATTATGGCTCAGTGAAGGTAAAACTGCAGAAGAAGCAAAAGCAGAAGCAACAAAGAGTATTTCAGATCAAATTCCAGAAAAGGTTGCAGAGGCTTTAAGTGAACTTGGAAACATGGATATATATGGTCTTATAATCGGTTCAATTTTCTATAAAATTGCAGGACTTTTACTACCAATGGTATTTGTAATTATGACAGCAAATGGATTGATTGCAGGTCAAGTTGATTCTGGTTCAATGGCTTATGTTTTATCAACACCTACAAAGAGAAGAACTGTTACTTGCACACAAATGACTTATTTAATGATTTCTCTTCTTGCAATGTTTTTAATGGTTACAGTTGTCAGTGTGATTTCTGTATGGATTGTTGGTGGAAACGCTTTTGCAATTAATTTTGGTGAAATATTGTTGTTGAATTTAGGGGCATTTTTAACAATGTTTGCTATTGCAGGTTATTGTTTTATGTGTTCTGCTATATTTAATAGAAGCAAGTATTCAATGTCAATAGGTGGAGGACTTACTATATTCTCGCTTGTTTGCACAATATTAGGATTATTTGGTTCTGAAGTAGTTCCTTCTGCTATGAGAATTTCTCAAATGAATTTCTTTAATTATCTTTCACTTATAACATTCTTTGATACAACATCAATATTAAATGGTTCTTTAACATATCTATGGAAATTTGGCATTTTACTTGCAGTGGGTATTATTACTTTCATAGTTGGAGTATTTAGGTTTGATAAAAAAGATTTACCATTGTAAAAAATAATATAAAAAAGAAAGGGCTTAAATCGTCCTTTCTTTTTTTTGTAAAAGAATTTATGAATTAATAATTTTTTATGTTTTATTTTTTTGAGATAAATTTAAGTTTAAAACTATATTTTTTAAAATTTTTGCTTGTTCTTGGGCTGTTTTTAGATTTATATGTTCACACATAATTCTTATTTTAGATTCTGTTCCACTTGCTCGAACAAGGACTCTTCCATTTTCGCCAAACATTTGTCCAGTTTTCAATATTTCTTTTGATAATTGATCTGAATTTAAAATTCGATATTTATCAATTACAGGAACATTTATATTTACTTGGGGGAACTTTACATAATCAATAAGTTCAGATAATTTCTTTTTTGATTGAATAAGGATTTTTGTTATTTCAAGTGCAGTGAGAACTCCATCTCCTGTAGTTGCAAGAGAATGAATGATAATATGACCAGATGGTTCACCACCAAGTAAAACGTTGTTATTTTTCATTTTTTCAACAACATATTTATCACCTACATCTGCTCTTTCTAAGGTAATCCCTTGACTGTTTAATGCTTTTTCAAGCCCTTTATTAGTCATGCTTGTTCCAACAATTTTATTAATTTTAGGAGTGGAGTGTTTTGCAAGTAAATATAAAATATCATCTCCATCAATTATTTTTCCATTTTCATCACAACATATAATTCGGTCGGCATCGCCATCAAAAGCAAATCCTATATCTGCATGATTATTTAAAACTGCTTGCGAAATTTTTTCTGGATATAAAGCACCACAATTATTGTTAATATTAAGTCCATCTTTTTTATTATTTAATACTATAATTTCACCATCAAGTTTTTCAAAAAGATCTTTTGCTATTTTAAAAGAAGCCCCATTTGCACAATCTAGAACAATTTTTAATCCCTTAAATGATTTGAAAGTTTTAAGAAGTTGTTTTTTGTATTCTTTAATTAATTTGGGCTTAAAAACATATTGTCCCAAATTTTCATATCCCTTTAATGATGTCTGAACAAATTTGCGTTCAATTTGATTTTCAATTTCTTCTGAAATTTTATATCCAAGATTATCAAAAATTTTGATACCGTTAAAATTGCTAGGGTTGTGGCTTGCACTAATGACCACTCCAAAATCAAAAGCAAATTTTTTAGTTAAAAAAGCAATTACCGGTGTGGTGGTTATTCCTACATCAACGACAGAAACACCTCCACTCATAAGACCACTTGCAAGTGAAATAGATAATATGTCGCCAGAAGTTCTTGTATCTCTTCCTATAAGAACCTTTTTTTTGTTACAAAGCCTTGCAAGACTATTTCCACATTTATAAGCAATATTAGGGGAGATTTCTTCTCCATATATACCTCTTAATCCATCAGTTCCAAAATATATTCCCATATTTTCTCCTTTAAATAAAAAAATAATTTAGATAATAAAAAAATAAAAATAATTTTAAATTAAAATAAAAAATGTAAATATTTAATTAATAAAATAAATAAAAAATAAAAAAATAATTAAAATTAATATTTAAATAAATAATAATTTCATTTTTTTAATTATTTTCGACATTTTACCAGTATTTTTTTGCTCTTTTTTCTTTATTTTCTTGTTTTACTCGACCTATTACAAAATCTTCCTTTGCAACATTTTCTGTTACAGTTGTTCCTGCACAAATATAACTGTCATCTTCAATATTTAGTGGGGCAATCAAATTGCTATTAGAACCAATAAAAACATGTTTGCCTACATATATTCTATTTTTTGTTTTACCGTTGTAATTGGCAAAGATAACACCACAACCAATGTTACAGTTATCTCCAATGTCAGCATCGCCAATATAAGATAAATGGCTTGCTTTAGTCCCATTTCCAATATTAGAGTTTTTTATTTCAACAAAATTCCCAATTTTGCAATTATTACCAATTTGAGTATTTGGTCTTATATGTGAATATGGTCCTATGGAACAATCATTTCCAATATGACTTTTTTCAATTATAGAGTTTTGTATAATACAATCAGTTCCTATGGTTGCGTTAGATATGATATTATTTGGCATTATTATGCAGTTATCTCCAATGTATGTATTATCATCAATATGGTTGTTTTCATAAATGGTTACATTTTTGCCAAATTTAACATTTTTGCCAATATAGCAACTTTTTTTGTTAATGAATTTTGTCATAACATCTCCTTTGTTAAACATATATTTTTTGAATTGATCTTTGTCTTTTCACAGAAATATATATGAAAATAAGTTATTTCTTGTTTCCTGATTTTGATTTAAAGCATAAGAATAAATAAAGGAGATTTTTATGTGTGGTATTATTGGTTATATTGGGAGAGATGTCAAAAAAAATCTTATTGAGGGACTTGAAAGACTAGAATATAGAGGATATGATTCGTCAGGATTAGCAATTTTACATAATAAAAATTTTTACGTAGAGAAGGCGATTGGTCCAGTTGAGAATTTAAAAAATAAGGTTGAGAAAAATGAATTTGATGGAGTTGGTATTGCTCATACAAGGTGGGCAACTCATGGGACAATAAGTATAGAAAATTGTCATCCACATTTTTCTTCTGATAGTGATGTTGCATTAGTTCATAATGGTATTATAGAAAATTTTGAAGAATTAAAAGCATCATTAGAAAAAGATGGTAAATATTTTTATGGACAGACAGATAGTGAAGTGGTGGCAAAACTTTTATCTAAAAGATTGACTATAAATAAGTTAAAGAATGTTATAGAAAAAATAAGAGGTTCATTTGCTTTTGCAATTATTTCTAAATTTAATAAAGAGATATTTTTTGCTAAAAATAAAAGTCCTTTATATGTTGCAAAAGGTGAAAGTTGTGCAATGGTTGCAAGTGATCCTTGTTGTTTTGTAGGTAAATGTGATAATTTTTTTGTTATTGAAGATGGTGAATATGGCAAAATATCATTAAAAAGTTTTGAAGTTTATGATAAAAATGGAAATATGATAGAGAAAATACCTCAAAATCTTAATTTTGACTATGATGTTTCAAACAAAGAAGATTATTCTCATTTTATGATAAAAGAAATAAATGAAAGTAAAAAAGTGCTTCACAATATTATAGAAAGATATAAAACAAAGGAAATAATTGACAAGTTAAAAACAATAAACTTAAAAAAAATTAACCGAATATATTTTATAGGTTGTGGAACAGCTTATCATGCTGGTTTAATTGCTGAAAGATATTTTAAAGAAAGATTTAAAATTGATATTTTCACAAGAAAAGCAAGTGAATTTTTATATGAAAAAGACATTGTTGATGAAAAAACATTATGTATTTTTATATCACAAAGTGGAGAAACGGCAGATACTATTTCTGCATTAGATGAAACATCAAAATTTAATTCTACAAGCATAGCAATAGTCAATACAGAATACAGCACTATTGCAAAAAGATGTGATATTATGTTTCCAATATGTGCAGGGGAAGAGAAGGCAGTTGCTTCAACAAAAGCTTATTTTGGGCAATGTATAGTATTATTTATTATTGCTTCTTACTTAAATGGAGAGGATTACAATAAAAATTTATTAGATTTTGAAAATAAAATTGATTTTGGAAATAATGAAGAAATTAAAGAACTTGCAAAATTTTTATTCAATAAAGATAAAGTATTCTTTATTGGAAGGGGATTTGATTATATAACGGCACTTGAGGCATCTTTAAAACTTAAAGAAATAACTTATATCTTTTCTTATGCTGAATGTAGTGGTGAATTAAAGCATGGCACTTTGGCATTAATAGATAAAAATGTTCCTGTTGTAGTAATTGCAAATGATGAAGATTGTTTTAATAAAACGTTAAATAACGCCTATGAAGTTAAATCAAGGGGAGGCGAACTTATTTTAATATCGTCAGTTGAAATTTCTAACGATATTAAAGATAATTTTAAATATATAATCAAAATTAATGAATGTTTAAATGATTTAAAACCACTTCAAACTATTATAATTCTCCAAAAACTTGCCTATTTTACAGCAATTAAAAGAGATATAAATCCAGATAAGCCAAGAAATTTAGCAAAAAGCGTTACAGTAGAATAACAATTTAAGAAAAGGTATGATTCAAAAGAGATTCTATTCATAAAATTTTTAGAGTCTCTTTTTTAGCAAAAAATAAAAAATTAATTGTGTTTTTATTTTAAACATTTTGCAAATCTATTTAAATATGATAAAATAAAAGTGCATAGGATTGTTTACACTTTTAATTTATTGAAGAAAAGTATATAATAAATAATGAATATTAATAAATGTTATTATGCAGGTATAATTTAGTGGTAAAATGTGCGCTTCCCAAGCGTAATTCGCGGGTCCGATTCCCGTTACCTGCTCCATAAATTAAAAAGGAGATACTATGTTAAATTTACGAACTACTTTACTTTATATAGTAAAAGATAATAAAGTTTTATTAGCAGAGAAAAAGCGTGGCTTTGGTGTCGGAAAAATTAATGGTGTTGGTGGAAAAATTGAACTTGGTGAAAGTATTGAACAGGGTATGATTAGGGAAACGTTTGAGGAGATAAATGTAAAACCTATAAATTATGAGCAAAGAGCAGTGATTCATTTCAGTCTTTTCTATAAAGGAGAATGGGCAAAAGAAGATACTTATGTTTTTGTTGCTTCTGATTATCAAGGAATAATTCAAGAATCAGAAGAAATGAAACCTCAGTGGTTTAATATTGATGAAATACCTTTTGATAAAATGTTTTCAGGAGATAAACTTTGGGTTGGAGAACTTTTAAAAGGCAAACATTTTGAAGCATTTGTAGATTTTGATAAAGATTTTAATACTAAATCTTTTGATATAAAGTTTGATGATGAAAAATAATCAAAAAAGTATTAAGATTGTTTATAAAAAGGCTTTTAAATTATGATAAAAGGAGAGATTAATGAAAAGATGTGTTGTTTATTTCAGTGCGACTGGGACTACAAAAATTCTTGCAGAGAAATTGTCAAAAGTGATAAATGCTGATTTATTTGAGATTATACCCAAACAACCATATACAGAAGATGATTTGAATTGGATGGATAAAAACAGCAGATCAAGTCGTGAAATGTCAGATAAAAATTCTAGACCTGAAATAGAAAATACTATTAATATTAAAGATTATGATGAAATTTATTTAGGGTTCCCTATTTGGTGGTATACAGCACCTACGATTATTAAAACTTTTTTATGCTCTCAAGATTTCTCTAATAAAATAATTTATATTTTTGCGACATCAGGAGGAAGTGGACTTGGAAAAACTGATAAAGATCTTGCTCAATGTGTTGACAAAAGTTCAAAAATCGTTGCAATGAAAGTTTTTGAAAGTAGTATTTCAGGGCAAAGTTTAAAAAATGAAATAGAAAAATATAAAATTTAACAAATTATAAAAAAAATTCATATATAAATTTTGATTACAAAAGATTTTTTGATATAATCCTTAAAAGGAGGGAAATATGAAAAAGTTTTTAATGACAACAATTGTAGTGTTGTCTGTAGGACTTGCAATGATTTTAATTGGAAGTATATTGCAGGGAATCACATGGTCAACAGGATTTGATGGCACAAGTTTAGCAGAAGCCTTAAATAATGTTGGATATATTATTGCAATGCTTTCTGGGGTTGTTTTAGCAGGCGTTGGTGTTGCTTATGCAGTTCGTGGAGAAGATAAAAACTGCCCAAAAGACAAAGAGAATAAAGAAGATAAGAAATAATCTTTAAAATAAGAACTTGGTATTTCCCAAGTTCTTATTTTATAAACATAAATTAAAAGTTTCCCATAAATTATAAATTTCATTTAAAAATTTTGTTAAAGTTATAAAAAATGTTATATTTTTATATAAAAAATAAATTAGTATATACCAAATTTATTGGTAATTTTAAAGCGATAAATTTGTAGAGGTAAAAATGAGTAGAACTATAGAATTGTTAAAGAATTATGTTCCATATAATGAACAAGAAGCAAAAGATAAGCAATATTTTATTGATTGTGAAAGGAAAAATCAAATTTTAACAAGAGAAAATGAGTTGTGTCATTTATGCAGTTCTGCTTTTATTATTAATAAAAATCATAATAAAGTTTTATGTATATATCATAATATTTATAATTCTTGGTCATGGGTAGGTGGACATGCTGATGGAGATGATGATATGTTATATGTAGCAAAAAAAGAAACTCAAGAGGAAACTTCTATAAAAAATTTTAGAGTCTTGTATAAACAGCCAATTTCAATAGATAGTCTTCCAGTGGCAGGACATTTTAAAAGAGGTAAATATGTTTCGGCACATACACATTTAAGTTTTGCATATCTTTTTGAAGCAGATGAAAGTGAGACAATACATATAAAAGAAGATGAAAATAGTAAAATAGGTTGGCTTACATTTAATGAATTACTATCTAAATCTACTGAACCTCACATGATTTTAGTTTATAAAAAGATATTAGAAAAAATTGATAAATTAATTAAAGAAAACAAAATAATGTAAAAAGGGAAATATAAAATGGAAGAATTATTTTTAGATGCCAAAGATGGATATAAGTTGAGTTTGAATATTTTTGAAGTTGAAAATTGTAAAGCAATTGTTCAAATTGCACATGGTATGGAAGAACATAAAGAAAGATACAATGATTTTGCAAAATTTTTAAATGAAAAAGGTTTTACATTAGTTACTGCAGATATGAGGGGACATGGTAAATTTGCAAAGGATTTAGGATATTTTGCTGATAAAAAGGGATATGAACTTTTGATTTTGGATCAAGTTGAGATTATTACTTATATAAAAGAACGATTTAAAGGTAAACCGATTTATCTTTTTGCTCATTCAATGGGAACAATTATTTCTAGAGTAGTCTTGCAAACAAAATCAAAAGATTATGATAAAGTGATTCTCAGTGGTTATCCAGCATATAATTCTGCAGCAAGTTTAGGTATCTTTATTACAGGAATTTTAAAGAGTTTGCATGGAAGTAAGTATAAATCTAGGTTTATAGAAAATTTAGGTGTCGGAGCATTTAATAGAAAAATTAAAAATCCAAAAACAAAAATCGATTGGATTTGTTCTAATGCAAAAACGTTGCAAGATTATTTTGCCGATCCTCTTTGTGGAAAGGGGTTTACTGTATCTGCTTTTAGTGATTTATTTCATTTAGTGAAAGATATGAATAAACATAAAAATTATGTAAATGTAAATCATACTTTACCAATTTTATTACTTGCTGGTTCTGATGATCCTTGCACTAGAGGAGAAAAAGGAAGGAAACATTCATATAAAATTTTGAAAAAAGCGGGTTTTAATAATATAAAAGTAATAACATATCAAGGAAAGCGTCATGAATTAATAAACGAAACTGATAAAGATATGATTTATGATGATATAGCCGAATTTTTAGAAAAATAAAATGCTGAAATTCAGCATTTTTTGTTTTAATATATATTACAAGTATTATAAATCTTGAAATTTTGTTAGTTTGACACCTGCTTCTTCACATATTTTTCTTGAAAATTCATCAGGATATCCTTCTTTATAAATTACTTCTTTTATTCCTGCGTTGATAATCATTTTTGCACATACCACACATGGTTGATGTGTGCAATATAAAGTGCAACCTTTAAGACTAATTCCTTCCTTTGCTGCTTGAATAATTGCATTTTGTTCAGCATGAGCAGCATAACAAAGTTCAGCATGAGTGCCACTTGGAACGTTAAGTTTATTTCTCATACATTCGCCTTTTTCTACGCAAGTTTGAACACCTGATGGTGCACCATTATAACCTGTTGTCATAATTCTTTTATCTTTTACAATAACTGCTCCCACATGTCTCCTTAAACAACTTGACCAAGTTGAAATATGTTCTGTTAAGTCCATAAATCTTTTATTCCATTTATCCATAATTTCTCCTTTATTTTAAATTATTATATAATAAAAAAGTGATTAAAACAAATACTTAAAAAGGTAGATTACATAAAATTTTATAATTTTATTAAATTCGATAAAAAGATTTGTATTAAAAAGTAAATTGTTTTATACTATAAACAAGGAGGGAATTATGGCAAAATAGGAAAAGATTATTTTGGATGGAACAGAATCTTAAGCATAATCTTGGCAATTATTCCAGTAACAGCATTTATTTTAGGCTTTGTAACAAGACTTGCTGAAGGGAAAATTGTTGCAGCATTATTGCGTTTGATTTTAGGTTGGAACATCATTTGGCTTGTTGACCTTGTTCTTATGATTTTAAATGGTAGAATCATGCGCTTATTGAATGTTTAATTTTTATTAATTTAAAGAAAAAAAACACTTTTAGGCTAGCAATTTTGAAATTAGCAGAATATTTAAGAGAAACATAGACAAAAAACTGTCTATGTTCTCTTTTTGCACCAACTCTCTCTTAATTGCAAAAAAAACGAATACTTCTGACGTTGTCATAGGTTGTCGTGAAAATATCCAACTCTACAAATCTTTTGACATGCACTTTAACCTTGACAACAAAGAATATTCGCTTACACTAGAAAATAGAGAGAAGAAAACAAAAAAGCAAAAGAGCGGATTGCGTTACGCCCTGCCAGCAACTGCTCTTTTTGCAACACAATTAGATTATTTGCGTGTGCTTGTCTGCTGGAGCGAAGCGACAGCACTTGTATCAAGACAAGCACATGCTTAAGTGCCAAATTTAAGATTTATAATAAAATTTAAAATTTATAATACAAATTTTTGAAATTTATGTTATAATAATTAGGGGTGCAAATATGGATATAAAACAAATTATGACAAAACAAGGTTTAAGTACAACAAGTTATGTGCCTAATGCAAAAGATTTACCAGTGTTAAGCGGAAACCCAAAAGTTCTTATTGATGAGAGTGCTGTAGAAATGTTTAATGCTATCAAGAATGGTATTAAAACGAACAATTATAATGGAATTGAACAAGAAACTTCTTTTGTTCTTTTGGGTTATGAAGCTTCAAATGGGCTAATTTACATAAAAAAATGTGTTCCAGCAATGCAGACACTTGATGTATATAATGGTTCGGATTTTAAATCATGGGATTTTTTAGATAAGTGTGTAAATATAGCATTACAATTTAATCAAGGTAAACCTATCATTTTTTTAGGGCATACACATCCAGCAACTTACTCAATAAACAACGAAGGTAAAAAGATTCAAAGAGAAAGTTCTAATTGTTGGAGTTCTGCCGATTTAATTTCTAGTTATAGCTATAAAACCCATTATAAAGATAAGATACAAATTGCTGAAATGTTAATTACCCCATCACTTGATGTAAATACTTTATATTTGGAACTAAGTAAAGGAGTTGAAGGTTTTTATAGATTTGCAGCGGTTTTAACTTTTGATAGAGAAAAAGAATGTTATGTTAAGGAAAAATCTTATAGCGATATATCAAAACCATTTGAAAAGCTTAACCCACGAATTTTAGAAGAACAAACTAGATGTTTGTAACAAAAAAACACCTTTGAAAGGTGTCTTTTTATATTACGCTAGTTTCAAAATGGTTAGCCCTTAAAAGTGTTTTTTTTATTTAATGATGAATGATAAAAATTTTATTAATATAATTGAAGAATTATTAAAAAAATTAAAAATAGATATTAGATTAAGCAGATTTATAAATTCTGACAACATTTTTATGAATAGATATTAAAAACTAATAATAAATGTTTGACTAAAATTAAAAAATGTTTATAATTGTTAAGGTATAATGAAAATTCTTAAAGCATCTTAAGGGTATTGAATTTGCAATAGATTTATGTTATAATCTACATTAAAGAGAGGTTTTCATGAACAGTTTATTGTTAAATTGGTTTGATGATTGGGGAAATTCAATCAGAGAAGGGCTTGGAGAAACAGGACTTATAGTTTTAATAGTTGTCTTTTCATTTTGTGCTTTATTTTTATTTCAAAATATTGCAAGAGCATCAATAAATAAAACTAAGATGAAAATTAAATGGGGACAAATATTTTTCTTAATTATATTTGTATTGTTTATAATTTGGTTCTGTTTTCTTATTTAATTAAAAAGGAGAATATATGATTAACTTTGTTTCAACTTTATTAGAGGGAAATGGCGAACTTGCACCTGATTTTTGGACAACCTTTTTACCAATTTTGCGTTATATTCTTTTTGGAATTATTGTAGTTTGTGCAATTGTTATGATTATCACTACACTTATGCAAGCAAATGATTCTAATAATGGACTTGATGCTTTCACTGGTAATAGTCAAGAAAGTTATTATTCACAAAATAAAGGGGCTTCCCGTGATGCCATATTAAAAAGAATTACAATTTCTATGGCTGTTATTATTTTTGTTTGTATTATAATATTCTTTGTAACTGAAATATTTATTAGTAAATAATTATAAGGGGTAATTATAGATGCAGGCAAAACAAAAAATTTTAGATTTGTTAGCGAAAGATAGTTTAGCGTTTTCTGGGCTAGACAATCTTTTTTATTTTATATCTTCTACTTATTCTATAGATATAGAAGAAGTTAAAAGAGATTTTTATAGATTGGAAAGAGAAGGTTATATTTTTGAAGTTAAGAAAGGCAAGTTTATAACAATTCCTTCTCACGGTTATGTCAGAGGAACGTTTATTGGAAACGCAAAAGGATATGGTTTTTGTCAAATAGATAATTCTGAAAAAGAGGATATTTTCATACCAGCATCAGCAACCTTGAATGCAATTGATGGAGATAGAGTTATAGTCAAACTTTTGTCTGAAAGTGAAGAAGGCACAGATGGGCAAATCGTTTCTATTTTTAAACCAGTTCAGTATGTTGCCGGTGTTGTTGTTCGTTTGAAAAGGGTAAATTTTCTTGAGCCTGATAATAATCATATACCATTTAAAATTAGACTTGTAGGTGGTAATATAAAATACCAACAAAATGATAGGGTAGTAATAAAAGTAAATAGAAGTAAAACTGCATTAATTACAGGTGTTGTAACTGAAGTGCTTGGAAAAAGTGATGATGTTAAGGCTTGTGAACTTGCAATTATAAGAGATCATCAACTTTATGAAACTTTTTCTGATGATGTTTTAAATGAAGTTAAAAAATTACCAACTAAGGTTTTGCCAAATCAATTAAAAAATAGAGTTGATTTAACAAACAAAGTTATTTTTACCATTGATGGAGAAGACGCAAAAGACCTTGATGATGCAGTTTCCATTGAAAGAACTGATAAAGGTGGCTATATATTAGGTGTCCATATTGCTGATGTTGGTGAATATGTAAAATATGATACAGCACTTGATGACGAGGCTTATGACAGAGGAACAAGTGTATATTTCCCAACTTCTGTTTTGCCTATGCTTCCAAAAGAACTTTCAAATGGAATATGTTCTTTAAATGAAGGTGAAATTAGATTAACTCTTACTTGTGAAATGGAATTTGATAAAGATGGCAATATAAAATCCCATAAAATTTATGAAAGTTATATAAAAAGTAAGGCAAGACTTAATTATACAAATGTTTATAAAGTCCTTTGTAATGAAACTGCAGATGCAAAACATGAATCTGTGAAAGAAGAATTAAAAATTATGCATGAATTGTCTTTAAAGATTCAAGCAAAGAATAAATTGATGGGTTCACTTGATTTTGAAATCCCTGAAGTTCAGTTTATATTTGATGAAAATGGCATGGCAGTTGATTTTGCTAAAAGAGAGCGAAATGATGCTCATCGTTTGATTGAAGATTTTATGGTTCTTGCAAATCAAACGGTAGCAAAGGAATTTAGTGATAGAAAAATACCTTTTGTTTATCGTGTTCATGAGAGTCCAAGAAAAGAAAAGGTAATTGCTGTAAGAGAATATTTGATGGGGCTTGGAGTAAAAGTTCCTGCTTTGCCTGAAGTAATTACTCCAGAGTATTATCAAGAGTTAATAAATTTAACAAGTGGGCAATCATTTACTGAAACGGTTAATAAAGTAATTTTAAGGTCAATGCAGAAAGCAAGATATACTAATCAATGTTTAGGGCATTTCGGACTTGCATTGAAATATTATTGCCATTTTACATCACCAATAAGAAGATATCCAGATTTAACAATTCATAGAATAATAAAAGAAGTGCTTCATAAAAAACAATTATCAGGTCATAGAATAGCAGAACTTGAAGATTTTACATTTGAGGCAGGAGAACAGTCGAGTTTGACAGAAAAGAATGCAGACAAGACAGAAAGAGAAGTTGATGATTTATGGAAAGCATATTTGATGAAAGATAGACTTGGCGAAGAGTTTGAAGGAATAATCTCATCTGTAACAAATTTTGGGATATTTGTTGAATTAGAAAATACAGTTGAGGGATTAATAAAAGTTGAAGATTTGCCAGATAGTGGATTTTTGCTTTTTGAAAAACAACTTAAATTAAAAGGACAGAGAATGTCTTTCTCTGTTGGAGATAAAGTTGTTGTTAAACTTGTTTCTTCAAATATCTATACAAGAAAAATAGATTTTTCATTTGAGCGCTTTGCTTAAATGTATTAAAGCGTGCAATCTTTTAAGCACGCTTTGTTTTATAAGAGAAAAGAATTCAAAACATAAAAATAACTTAAATTTAGGTTAAAAATAGTAAAAAAATAACAATTTTACCATTTTTTATTAAAAAATTATAGTTTTTTTTGATGTTTTGTTAAAAATTTTTATATAGGGTATTGAAAAATGATGAAATCAGTGTTATAATAGGAGGCGAGATGAGGATAATAACTAATAACAAAAAAGCATTCCATAACTTCTTCATTTCAGATTTGCTTGAAGCAGGAATTGAACTGAAAGGAAGCGAAATAAAATCTGTAAGTAGTGGTAAAATAAGTTTAAGCGATAGTTTTGTTGTTATTAAAAATGGTGAGGCTATTCTTAAAAATTGTTATATTGCTCCTTATGAGAACTCTTCGCAACTAGACAGTGAAACGAAACGCTCAAGGAAATTACTTTTACATAAAGAACAAATCTTGAAGTTAGAGCGTAAAATAATGGAGAAAGGATTCTCTATTGTTCCAACTAAAGTTTATTTTCAAAAAAATAAAGTTAAAGTTGAAATCGGTCTAGCAAAAGGGAAAAAACTTTATGATAAAAGACAGGTCCTGAAGGATAAGGCTGTCCAGAGGGATATTGATCGTGTGCTTAAAAGTTACTAGCCCACTTAAATGGGGGCGTTACTGGTTTCGACGGGGAGCATTGGTCAAAATGTAAAGCATGTGGTGTGCCTGCACCTTAACTAAGGCAATTTGCAAATAAACGCAAACGAAAATAAAGTTGTTCGTATGGACAATGCAAGTTTAGCTTACGCTGCCTAATCGAACAAAAACAATTTGGTTAAAGATTTAACCTGCTCTAGTTGTAATTTCGCTTGATTACTTCAAAGGGTATTAAAAATAAGCGCTCTGCAATCATAAATTTGTCTTTATAATGATTGTATATAATAAAAGACTGGCTAATAAAAAGTTGTTTATGGCTTAATTATTAGTAAGAAAAAAGTATAAACTAAACATGTAGAAAAGTTTTGAACAAGTTTTTCGGAAGTGGGTTCAAATCCCACCGTCTCCACCAACATTACATACGATCGAATTTACATAAGCCAAATTTTATAAAAGGAAGTGAAATTTTATGACAAGTTCAGTAATTATTACTATTGTTGTTGTGCTTGGAATTATTGTAGCAGGAGGATTTCTTCTTTACTTTATTGGTGATTTACTTATGAGTTTATCAAATAAAGGTAAAGATAACGAAGCAGTTAAAAATGCACAATTAAAGAAACAAAAAGAACTCGAATCAAGAGTTAAAGCACTTGAAAATAATCAAGGCAAAGAAGGTTCAACAACCATTCTTTATAATGGGGCAGTTGTAGAAAGTTATAATCCTGAAGAAGAGGAAAATAAAGAGGTTGATAATGCAGTTGAAGAACCTGTAAATGTTGAAGAAAATACAGCCTCAGAAGAAGTTGAAGAAAAGACTGAAGAAAATGCAGAAGAGTCAAATGAAACTGAAGAGACTCCTGCTGAAAATGTAGAAGAAACTGAAGAAAGTGAAGAAACTACAGAAGAAGAACAAGCAGAAGAAGACGAGGCATCTGAATATATTAGACAACGCAGAGCAGAACTTATGGAAAGACTTGCTAGAATGCAATCTGCAGAAGATGATGAAGAAGAAACAGAAGAAAATGACGCTGTAGATGTTTCTGAAGAGGAAACTGAAGAACCTGCAGAAACAACAGAGGAAGAGACTGAAGAAGTTGCTGAACCAGAAGAAGAAAAGACTGCTGATGTTGTTGCTGATAATAAATTTGATGAGGCTAAAAATAATGATGAAGAAGGAAAAAATAGCCTTGCTTCAACAATGAGTCTTGAAGAATTAGAAGCAAAACTTGCTGAAGAACAAGATAGACTTAAGGCTAATGAAAAAGAACTTCGTCAATGCAAAAAAGAATTCTTACCACTTAGAAGAGTTAAGAAAACGCTTGAAAATGATGAGAAAAAACTTCGTAGAAAAGAAGCACTTGTTGCAAAACAAAAAGTTGTTCTTTATGGAGTTAATAACTATGCAGATATAGATGAAGAGAAGGCTAAAAAATTGGCAGAAGATCTTGACCTTCTTGATGGTCTTAAACTTTCAGTTCAACATTGTGAAGAAGTTATGGCTAAAAATGAAGAAAGATATCCATTACTTGAAAAGATTTATAATTTACTTACTTCTCAAAATACAGAAATTAAAGATGATATAAAGAAACTTCAAGAAGCAATTGATGAACTTAAATCTTCAGATACAGATAGTGCAACAGATAGCACTGATGCTGAATAATTGAAGACGCAATGCTGTTTGAAGGCTTGTCCTAGCAATAATGCATTGTATGCTTTGAAAGGACTATGATAAAATTTTCACTATTGATATATAAAAATCACAGGGGATTTCCTGTGATTTTTTGTTTTTATAAAAAAAATCTTGATTTAGTTAATAAATTTATTATAATAGATTAAAAGGGATATTTATGGGGCAAATTGTTTATTCAGATGGCAGTTCTTTATTTGAGAAAATTGAAAATTTTATAAAATTCCGTTCTAAAAGTGGAAAACATTTTAAAGAAATGACTTTATGGGAAAATAGTGATTATGGTTGTCATTATGCAGATGATTCAGATTATATAGATTTAATAACAGAAAAAAGACAAAAAATTCAAATGCCTAAAGAAGAGTGCGAAGGGTTATTTAAGTTACAGTTGCCTAGAAGAAATATAGAAAAAAGTTTAAAACTTAAATATTATTCTACAGGGCAAAAGAATAATGATTTAATTGTAGAATGTTATTTAACAGATTCTCAAGATGAAAATAATCCTCATATTATAAGAGAAATTTATTCTTTTGTATCATCTATGATAAATAAAGATCCTAACAAGATAGTTCAGTTGCAAAGATATGATTTAAATGGTAAATTTTTACATCAAAATAAAATAATTGGGAAACTGGCAGAGAATAAAATTATTTTTGATGAAGAAATTGAATTATTGACGAAATATTTTTGTGAAACTGTTCAATTTCCGCACTTTCATTTTTCAAGCAATACATTTAAGGATAGTCTTGCTATAAGCCTTGACAATTTAATAAGATATATATTTGCTTTAATAAGAGCAGATGAAAATGATATGATCAATAAATTTTCTTTAGGTATGCCTTTTTTGAAAATTAAACAGCAAGGAAAATATTCTCAAATAAATGTAACATCATTTGTTGATAAAGTTGATAACAGATTAAATAGACTTGCCCAAAAATATGGTGGTATTAAAGAAAAAAGGATTATTGAAAAAATAAATAATGTAATTCATTCATTAGATTTAGCAGATTTAACGACAAATTCAATTGAAGCATGTTTGTATAAACTTTTTATATTAAAGGTGTTAAATGATTCGAGTTCTGATGGATTTTTTAAAAAATATAGTGATAAAATATTTTCAAATAATGATGGAAGTGGTGGAGTGCCAAATTCTAATTCAAATTTTGATGATATAGAAGGAGATTATATTGAGATTGATCCAAAATTTATAGATGACCTGAATAATTTACAACTTCAAATAGCAGATAAAATAACAACAGATTTAGAAATAGAAAAAATATATGATAGAGATAACGATAAAGATGATGGAAGGGAATTATGATAGAAAAATTAAAGAAAATTATAGAAATGTTAGATAGAAATAAAATAAAATATATTGAAAAAGATAATAAAATTGTTATAGATTATCCATTTTTATTGTCAGACAGAAATAATTTAATTGTTGAAATAAAATCTAAAGATGAAGAATCTTATATTTCTGATGCTGGTTTATTTTATCGAACTTATGGTATAATTGAAAGTAAAATTTTAGATTTTTTCAGCAAAAATAATATCGAATTTAAAGAAAATGAATTATATTATAAATTATCATCAAAATTCGTATATTTTGATATTGAAAAGTTTGTTAAATGTTTGATTAAGGCTGATTTTCTAAAAAATGGAGAGATAAAATGAAATTAGAAGAATTTAAGCAAAAAATAAAAGAATTGAATTTAAGAGTATTAGATTGTGCAAATGATTGCTTGCAGTTATGCATTAATATTGGTTCTAATCTTTGTGATAGTTTGTTAGGAATTGTTGTGTTCGTTAAAGATGATAAGATATATATGACAGATGATTATTTCTTGATAGAATCTTGGATAGGTGATGAAGAGATTGAAAATTTTGAACCTTTAGATAAAATCAAAAATTTTGCCCAAAAATATAACATTAGTTTTGATTTTAAGTTAGAAAAAGAAGTTGATCTTGCCGGTGATATAAAAAGACAAGTCATAGATTTTTTTAAGGTTGAGTTGTTTGCTGATTTGATTTTGTCAGAAAACGTAAATAAAAAAAGGACATAAGTGATATGTCTTTTTTGTTTTTATTGTAGAATTTAAAATAACATTCAATATATTTATCTCCAATCAATCGGTTCTTCATTGTTTTGTTTTAAAAACTCGTTACATTTTGAAAAATGTTTGCATCCGAAAAATCCTCTATAAGCAGATAATGGACTTGGATGTGGTGCTTTTAATATCAAATGTTGCGAGGCAATTAAATCTGAATAACTCTGTGCATAAGAGCCCCATAATAAGAAAACAATAGGTTTTTCTCTTTTTCCTATAAGTTCTATAATTTTTCTTGTCAAGATTTCCCAACCTTTATCTTTGTGAGAGTTTGCTTGTCCACGTCTAACAGTCAAAACTGTGTTTAAAAGCAGGACACCTTGATTTGCCCATCTTTCAAGATTTCCATTATTATAACATTTAATTCCAAGGTCATTTTCTATTTCGGTCATAATATTGACAAGTGAAGGTGGAATTTCAACATTTTCAGGGACAGAAAAAGACATTCCTTGTGCTTGCCCTGGTTCATGATAAGGATCTTGGCCAATAATTACAACCTTGATTTTATCATAAGGCACATGATTTAGTGCATTAAAGATTTTGTCCTCTGGTGGATAAATTTGATATTTGGCATATTCATTTTTCAAAAATTCTTGTAGTTTTTTGAAATAATCTTTTTGAAACTCATCTTTAAGTAATTCAAACCAACTTTTTCTTATTTGTATCATAATTTCATTATATTATAATTCAGTTAACAGGTCAAATAAATTTGACGAATAATAAAAATGTAATTTAACAATAAAAAACTTCTATTTTAAATTATTTATCACAATTTCATTTATTAAATAAATAATTTATAAAATAGAAGAGTTTTTATTTTCTATTGATTAAAATTTTTTAAAAGAAAAAAAATTATCTTCTGGTTTCGACTGCAACAGCAAGTGCAACAGTTGCTCCAACGATAGGGTTGTTGCCCATTCCGATGAAACCCATCATCTCAACGTGTGCTGGAACTGATGACGAACCTGCAAATTGAGCATCGCAGTGCATTCTTCCCATTGTATCGGTAAGACCATAACTTGCAGGCCCACAACCCATATTATCAGGGTGTAGTGTTCTGCCTGTTCCACCACCTGATGCAACAGAAAAATAGTTGTGTCCATTTTCAAAACACCATTTTTTATATATTCCTGCAACAGGGTGTTGAAAGCGTGTTGGATTTGTTGAGTTGCCAGTGATTGATACATCAACTTTTTCATGCTTCATGATTGCAACTCCTTCTGGGACATCATAACTTCCGTATACTTTGACTTTGCTTCTTTCACTGTTTGAAAATTTCTTTTCCCCGAGAATAGAAAGTTCACCAGTTTTATGGTCGTAAGATGTGTTTACAAATGTAAAGCCATTTATTCTTGCAATGATATAAGCAGCATCTTTGCCAAGTCCATTTAAAATAACATTTAAAGGGGTTTTCCTAACCTTATTTGCCGATGTTACAATTCCTATAGCACCTTCGGCAGCGGCAAAACTTTCATGACCAGCAAGAAAACAAAAACTTTTTGTATTTTCATTTAAAAGCATACTTGCAAGTCTTCCATGCCCTAGACCAATTTGTCTTTCATCGGCAACTGAACCTTTGACGCAATATGCTTGCAATCCTTCACCAAGTTTAAGAGCAACTTCAGTTGCTTTATTTGTGTTTGTTTTTAAAGCAATGGCAGTGCCCAGTTCATACGCTTTAACAGCATTATCAAAACATATTGGCTGAATTCCTTTTACAATTTCTTCAACATTTATGCCAGCATTCAGACATATTTCTTTTGCTTCATCAAGACTTTTGATATCATATTTTTTTAAAGTTTCTTCAATAGAAGTGTGTTTAACTGTTAAATCCATTATTCAGCCCTCCTTGGGTCAATTATTGTAACTGCTTCATTAAATCTTCCGTAAGTTTTTGTTGCTTTTTTAATTGCTTCTTTGCTATCAACACCTTCACGGAGAGATTTCATTAAAGAACCTATTGCAACATATTCATAACCAATAATTTCTCCATTTTCGTCAAGCCCTTCTTTAGTGATGTAGCCTTCAGCAAGATTCAAATATCTTGTTCCTTTGCCTTCTTGAGAATAAACTGTTCCAACATTGCTTGAAAGAGTTTTCCCAAGGTCTTCAAGGGCAGAGCCTACAGCAAGTCCACCTTCAGAGAATGCAGATTGACTTCTTCCGTAAACAAGTTGAAGAAAGATTTGTTTCATAGCATCATTGATTGCATCACAAACAAGATCGGTATTTAATGCTTCTAAAAGTGTTTTTCCAGGAAGTATTTCAGCAGCCATAGCAGCAGAATGTGTCATGCCAGAGCAACCAATCGTTTCAACAAGTGCTTCTTTGATAATGCCATCTTTGACATTTAAAGTAAGTTTGCAAGTTCCTTGTTGAGGTGCACATTTTCCACAACCATGAGAGAAACCAGAAACTTGACTAATTTCTTTTAACTGAATCCATTTTGCTTCTTCGGGAATAGGAGATGGACCAAAACCTTTTATATTCATTGGACAACTCATAAATTTTTCCTCCAAAAGATATTTTATATGAAAAGACTTAAAAAACAAAATAAATTAAGATAAATTATTTTTAAAAGCAATTTTTAAAAGTAATGAAATCAAATTTAAAAATATAAGTTTAATATCGAAAGAATAAAAATGAAAAATCAATTTAAAGTTTCTCAATTATCTTTGACAAATATTTGCCAATTATTGAGATATTCTTTATAATATAAGTATGGATATTTTAAAGAATTTTTCTAAAAATTTGATGATTATGTTGAAAGAATAAGGAGTTACTAAAAATCAATTTTCAAAAATGATTGGCGTAAGTTCTTCTTGTGTGAGTAAGTGGATACTTTGTCAAAGAGAACCAACTTTAACCAACATATACAAAATTTGTAAAGTTTTGAATTGTACATTTGAAGAGTTGATTTCTTAATTTATAATTTGTAAATATTTTTAAAGTTTGATAAAAGTATTGACAATTTTTTTTTTATATTTTATAATCTCAACTAATGATTGAATAATTTTTCAATTATTACAAAATTTTTATCAAAATGGTGGAACATTATTAGTAGTTTTATTATTTGTGTTCAGAGATAGGGTGGTTTGGTGAAAACCTTAACAAAATATTAAAATGAATTACACTTGTTTCAAGTTTTGCGTTATTCCACGAACGGAATTAATAAGGAATGAAAAACATTTGGTGTTTTGATTTTGAATTTAGGTGGTACCACGAACTGCACGTTTCGTCCTATAAATTAGGCAACGTGCTTTTTTAGTTTTATTTATGTTGTTATTTTTATTAAGTCGATTTTATGGAAATGGGAGAAATGCGTTGCTTTGACTTTGTCAAAGCATGATTGCAAGATTGCAATCATAAAAATTAGAAACTAATTTTTAAACGCATTTCTAAGTATTTAATAAAATTAATTTAATTAAAGAAAAAAGGAGAAAAACATGGTTGATAAGAATTTATTTAAAGAGTTAAAAGAAAGAGGGCTTTTATATCAATGCACAGATGAAGAAGCACTACAAAAACTTTTAGAAAGTGGCAAACCTATTGCTTTATATGAAGGCACTGATCCAACAATGGATAGTTTGCATATAGGACATTGTGTCCCATATTGCATTTTAAGAAGATTTCAAAAAGCAGGACATAAAGTATATCTTTTAATGGGTGGTGCAACTGCTTGTGTTGGCGATCCTAGTGGGAAAAGTGAAATGCGTCAATTATTATCTAAAGAAGATGTTGATAAAAATATTGCAAAAATCAAGCAAAGTTTATCAGTATTTTTAGATTTTGATGGTTATAATCCTGCAGAAATTGTAAATAACGCTGATTGGTTTAAAGGCTATGACTATATTGATTTTATGAGAGATATAGGTGTTCATTTTAATGTCAATAAAATGCTTTCAAGTGAAATTTATGATAATAGATTAAAAGAAGGTGGGCTTACATTCTTTGAAATGGGTTATATGCTTATGCAGGCGTATGACTTTGTTCACTTAAATGAAAAGTATGGTTGCTCTCTTGAATGGGGTGGTGCTGACCAGTGGGGAAATATTGTTGCTGGGACAGAACTCGCAAGAAAATTAAACCTTATTGATAATAAAAATAGAGTTATGATTGGCGCGACAAATCCATTGCTTCTTACTCCTGAAGGGAAGAAAATGGGAAAAACTGAAAAAGGTGCTATATGGATTGATAAGGATAAAATTTCTGCTTATGATTTTTATCAAGGCGTATATCAAACACCTGATGCTTGTGTTGAAATGATGTTTGCTTTGTTTACAGATGTGCCAATGGATAAAGTTCGCCAGTTAATTAAAGAAGATATTATCAAAGCAAAGAAAACAATGTGCTATGAGATAACTAAATTTGTTCGTGGTGAAGAAGATGCAATCAAAGCACAACAGATGAGCGAGAATTTATTTACTCATGGTGGTGATGATGCCCCAGAGTTTGAAATTGGTAGTGAAGAGATTGGCAAAGGAATAAACATCTGTGATTTATTATTTATGACAAAACTTGCACCATCAAAAAGTGAAGCAAGAAGACTTATTCAAGGTGGGGCAATTACAGTTAAAGGTGAGAAGATAAACGACTTTGCGTTGATCATTAAAAAAGAAGATTTTGAAAATAATTCTTTATTGTTGAAAAAAGGTAAGAAGAATTTTATAAAAGTTGTGATTAAGTAAGTTGTAAAAAGTTATAGATAAAGAAGAGAAAAATTCAATGGAAATTAAAATCAATTTTAAAAATACAGTTGAGATAATAGAAAAGAAATCAAAGTTTTATGGGTATTTGCTTGAATGTTCTACAGAACAAGAAATCAAGTCTACACTTGAAATGTTAAAGAAAGAACATAAAAAGGCAACACATATTTGTTATGCATGCAGACTAAAAAGTCCATTTTACGAAAAGGCTGTTGATGATGGAGAACCAAGTGGAACAGCGGGACGACCAATTTTATCAGTTTTACAGAAAAAAGATGTAAACAATGTTTGTGTTTTTATTGTTCGATATTTTGGTGGAATTAAATTAGGTGCAGGTGGACTTGTGCGTATTTATGCAAAAACCACTTCTGAATTATTCAAATAAATAATTAAATTAATTCGACAAAAAAAATAATATTTTTTAAAATAATTATAAAAAATATATAAAAATAAATAAAAAATAAATAATTTATAATTTAATTATTTTAATAAATTAAAATAATTTTAATATTTTATTTAATTATTAAATATTTAATTATTAAATATTTAATTATTTTTAATTTATAATTAAAATAATATTAATTATTTTTTTAAGGAGCAGAATTTGAAGCAAATCACAGAAATTAAAAAGATAGGCAAGGGTGATAGATATTATCTATATTTAGATGATGAGTTTTTTGGTGTGTTTGAAGCAGAAATTTTGGCAAGATATGCTTTGAAAACAGGTCAAAGTTTAGATGATAGTTTTTTTGAGAAATTAAAATTTGAAAACGGTGATTATGCTTGTTTTAATCGTGGACTTAGTGTTCTTGAAAAAAGTATGAAAACTGAAAAAATGTTGAAGGACTATTTAAAAGAAAAAGGTTATCCTGATGTTTGCATAGAAAATGCTGTCGAAAAAATTAAGAGTTATGGCTATATTGATGACAGTGCTTTCTGTGAAAGTTATATAAATTCATATTGTAATAATAAAAGTAAAAGAAAATTGAAATATGATTTGCTTGCAAAGGGAGTTAATGAAGATATTATAGATGAAAAACTAGAAATGATTGTTGATGATGAAAGTGAATATAAAATTTGCTTGAGACTTGCAACAAAATATATGAAAAATAAAGAAATAGATTTAAAGACTAAACAAAAGTTTTACAATCATCTGGCAGGAAAAGGTTTTGGATATAATCTTATTTCTAAAACATGGGAGGAATTGGTAAATGGTAGGAATTGATATTATTGATATTGCAAGAATTGATAAGAGTGAACAGTTTTTAGATAAAATAGCAAATGAAAGTGAAAAAGAATATGTCAAGAAATCATTTTGCGAAAGTTTACGTCATCAAAGAACAGGTGCGTTATTTTGCGTAAAAGAAGCAGTCATGAAAGCATTAGAAATGGGTAAAAATAGTGGTGTTGTTTTTAAGGATATAGAGTTGCAACATGAAGAAAGTGGAAAACCTATTGTAGTTTTGCACGGGAAAGCATTAGAAAAATATAACAATTTTTTTGGTGGTAAAAAAATTGAAGTATCTTTATCTCATACGCCAGAGTATGCAACTGCAATTGCAATGATTATATAAATATTAATGTCCGATTATTTGTTAATTTGTAGTTGAAATGTAAATTAAATTTTTAAATAGATGAAAAATGAAGGAGTATATTTTACTCCTTTTTTATTTATACTAAATTTAATTTTTAAGTTTAAAAATTTGTTAGAAGGAGAATAATTATGTCAAACACCAGCAGATATGCAAAAGAACTTCAAAAAAAGTTGGATGATGTCGAAAAGAATTATGAAGATTATGTTTCTTATGTTTTGCATGAAAATTTTTTAGATGTTCAGCATATTATGCTAGTAGAGGAGAAAGTTGATTTAACAGATATATATCAAGAACTTTCTGACCTTGAAAAAGCCGACCTTATAGATTTTTGGAAAAAGGAAGATAATGGACAGTCAAATAAGAAGAGGAGAAATCTATTATGCTGATTTAAGCCCTGTTGTAGGAAGTGAGCAGGGTGGTGTGCGTCCTGTGCTTATTTTGCAAAATGATATAGGAAACAAGTATTCGCCAACAGTGATTGTTTCAGCAATAACAAGTCAACTTGGTAAGGCAAAATTGCCAACACATATTGAACTTTCAGCAGAGAGATATAATCTTCCCAAAAACTCGGTAGCATTATTAGAACAAATCAGGACTCTTGATAAAAGAAGACTGCAAGAAAAAGTTACAACATTATCGCCTGAAAAAATGAGAGAAGTAAACAAAGCACTTCTTATATCGCTTGGATTTTAAAAAAAATATGCGAAATGATTTGCATATTTTTTTCTTTTATATAAAAATATTTAATAATCTGTTAATCCTAAAATATAGTCAGTAGAAACTTTGTATAATTTTGATAAAGCAATTAACATTTCAATATTTATTTCTAACTTACCTAACTCATATTTGCTATAATTTGAACGATCTATTTTTAAATAATCAGCAACATATTGTTGAGTAAATCCATTCTCTTTTCTTAATTCTACTAATCTTTTTAAATTTGGCATCATAATTTACCTCATATATTTGACATTGTGCCATATTTACCCTATAATATTCACATAAGGGTAAATATTACCCATAAAATAAAGGGTTATGATAAAATATGTTGCTTGTTTTACTGGTCATCGTCCGTTTGGTTTGCCATGGGGTTTTGATGAAAGTAAAGAAAATTGTTTAAGATTTAAAATGGATTTATTTGAAATATTAAAAAATGCAATTTTGTTTGGTGTTGAAACATTCCTTACGGGCATGGCACAAGGATTTGATTTGATAGCATCTGAGATAATTATTCAACTTAAAAAAGATTTTCCAAATGTAAAACTTGTTGCAGTTATGCCTTGTAAGGATCAGACTAAAAACTGGAGAGCAAATCAGAAAGAAAGATATTATCAAATTTTAAATTATTGCGATGAAAAAATTATATTAAGTGAAAAATATTATGATGGATGTATGAATTATCGTAATTTATGGATGGTTCAGCATTCAAATATTTGTATTACTTGTTGGAATAATAAAAGAAGTGGAACGTATAATACAATAAAATTTGCAAAAGAGAATGGCTTAAAATTAAAAATTATAAATACTGAAAATTATAGGTAAGTTTTTTCAACTCTTGAAATATCATTAGAAGAATTTTTTGCTGACGATATGTTTAAAAATTTAGATGATTAACTTTAGATTTATAAAATTTATAATAAAAAAATACGCAAAATTATTTGCGTATTTTTTATAGAAAGATATTTATTTCTTTGGCAGGGGTGGAAGGAATCGAACCCTCCTCTGGAGTTTTGGAGACTCTCATTCTACCGATGAACTACACCCCTTTATTTTTTTAACGTTATTATTTTACAATAATTAATCTAATAAGTCAATAAAATTAATAATTAATTTTTAATTTTAAATTTTTTAGTTGAGAATTAGTTAAATTATGTTATAATGCCTATATTGTAATGAAATTAAAATATTTCACTTTTAAAATTAAGATAGTTACATTGGAGGAAAATAATTTGATAATTGGCGTTGATGTTGATGGTGTTTTGACTGATTTATATTCTTATGTTGATAAAGAATGTGAGAACTTTGCAAAAAAACATAATTTTGTAGTTAAAAGAAATTTGATTGGAAAGAATACGAAGGATATGTTTGGCTGGAATGATGAACAAGATAATTTATTTTGGCAAGAATGTATTTTTGATTATGGACAAAAAACAAAAAGAAAGACTGGGGCAAGTGAAATTTTAAAACATTTAAAAGAGCAGGGGCATATTATTTATATTGTTACTGCAAGACGTTATTGCACAAATCATGATGAAATAGGAGAAAAAAGTAAATCAATTTTATTAAAATGGTTAAGTGATAATGAAATTTGTTATGATAAAATATTTTTCACTGAAGAGGGAAAAAGTAAAGTTCCACAAATAAAAGAAAATCATATAGATATATTTATTGATGATTCAGTGCATAATCTTCAAGAAATTGCAGATGAAGAAATTCCTGTTATTTGTATGAATGAACCTTATAATCAAATGTTTGAGCATAAAAACATGATTAGATGTCAAAATTGGGAAGATGTTTTATTTGTTATTAATAAAATGGATAAAGAAGCAAATGATTAAATTTTAATTTGTTGATAATAAATATATTTTGAAAAAAAATCAAATAGTGCTATTATATTTGAGATTGATTTTGAAATATAAAAGTTAACAAGGAGGCTCAAAACATATATGATAAAAATTGTTAAAGGTGATTTTTTAGATGCTAATGTATATTTGGTCGAAAAAAATAATCAAATTTTGATTATTGATAGTGGGGCTGATTTAGAAAAAATAAAAGATATTATTGGAAGTAAAAAGGTTGTTGGGGTTTTATTGACGCATGGGCATTATGATCATAGTCAACATTGTAATGAATATGCAAATTATTTTAATTGTAAAGTTTATGCTAATAGAAAAATTATGCAAACTTTAATTGATGCCGAAGCAATTTATAGTGAAGATAAAAGTGTAATAACCGATTTTTCAAATTTTGTGTTTTTCGATGCAGATGGGGAAATAAAGTTGGGTGATTATGATATTTCTTATTACTATTGTCCAGGACATAGCATTTGTTGTGAATGTTATATAATTGATAATAATTTATTTGCTGGAGACGTTTTATTTGAAAGAAGTATTGGTAGAACTGATTTAAAATATTCAGATAAAGATATGATGATAAATTCACTTGATAAACTTGAGAAGTTAAAGTTTGATTATGTTTATAGTGGTCATGGTGCTTCAAGCACTTATCAAGAACAAATGAAAAACATTAAAGTTTATAGAAGATTTTTGACTAGGTAAATAAAAAAAGAATACAATCAGTATTCTTTTTTATTATTTTATATCATTTTTTCTTCTTAAGTCTTCGCCTGTTAAATAAATGCAAACAGATGTTTCTTTGTTACCTATACGGCTTGCAATACGTTCATCATAATAGTCATTTATATCTTCTAGTTTTAAATTAGTAGTTATAACTGTTGGTCTATTATTTATCATTCTTTCATTCAAAATTAAATATAAATATTTTACTGTTATTCCAGGTTTGCGAAGTTCTGTTCCAAGGTCATCTATAAATAAAATTTCACTATCAAGATATTTATCAAGTAGGGTATCTTTTTCTTCAATATCTCTTGTTGCATAACTTTTCAAAAAGTCTTGATTCATTGCGAAGGAAGTTGTTAATGTTACAACTTTATTGAGTTTAATAAGTTCATTTGCCATACATTTCATTAAAAAAGTTTTTCCAACACCAGTTTCGCCACCAAGTATAATTAATTTCTTATTAAAATTTGAATTGCACCAATCTTTCATTTTTTCATATAATTTTTTTATTTGTTCTTTTTGTTTGCCAAATATATCTAAAGAAATTTTATCAAAATCTTCTAATTTATTAAAACCACTTTCTTTGACGAGAATTTTATTTAATTCTTTTTTAAAGCAATCACAATATTGACCATTTATTATACCCGTGTCATTACATTTACTGCAATAGTAATGAGGTTCTATTGGAAAAAGATTTAATTCTTTTAATTTTTTGTCAACATTGTTTTTTAATAAAACAGTTTCTTTTGAAATCTTTTTACCTTGTTTTACTTCATCAAGCATTTTATCCATATATAAACTAAAGATATTTTTAAACTCTTTGTTTTCCAGTGCTTTTATTTTATTTTGAATTGCTTCGTTTTCTGCTTGATATTTTCTTAAATCAATAATTTTTTGAACTTTTTCAATAATTTTAGAATTCATTTTTTCTCCTAAATTTCTATTTCATCAATAGATTGATATAAAGCATTCCATTCTTCTGAAGAATAACTTCTTCCTGTAAAGTTTTTGTTAGGATCTTTTTTAGATTGCTCATTGCTATATAAAGGTGATGTGCTTTTTGCTTCATCAACATTTTTTATGCCTTTCTCATGCCAGTCTGCAAGAACACGAGAAAGATATTTTAATGGATTATCTTTATTCTGTGATAATGTTGTGGCATAGTCTAAAAGTTCATCTGATATTTGCCAGTCATTTTCCCAAGTTTTATAATTTGCTCTATCAATATAGTTTACATTTCTATTTACATTTAATTTTGCTAAAATATTTTTAATCTTTTCATCTTCTTGAAGAATATTCCCCATATATTGATTAAATGCTGTTGAAGATAAAATTCCAAGTTTATAAAATTTTGAAATAGTATTGTCCATACCTTCAAGTGTTCTAACTGATGTTTTAAAACAAAATTCAGCAATTTGAATTAAAAGATTTTTATCAAAACCCATATTTATCCATTTTAAAATGTAGTTTTCAACAATTGTTTCAAGGTTTTCATAATAAACACCAATAGTTTTGTTTATCTCTTTTGCAAGTGAATATAATTCTTTTTTCTCTTTTTCAAAACTCTCAATTTCAAGAATAGAAAATAGTTTCATCTCATAGTATTTTGTGATTATTTCATCAAGTTTTTCAAAAGAGAATCGAGATTTTTTCTTTATATTTTTACAGATATATAAAATTACATCAAGATTAAATCCATATTCATTTTGCCATTTGTTTAAAAGTGCTCTCTCTTCAACATATGGTGCACGTTTAATTCCAACAGCATTGAAGATTTCAGATATATCAGGGTCTTTATCTTCAAAAGTTTTTAAACGTTCTTCAACTTGAAGAGTTGTCGTTATACCTTCGTTAGCCCAATTTTTTGCTACCGTTAAAATATAGTTATATCCTACAGCACTTTTTTTCGTTTCTACACAGTATTTCATAATCATGAGCAGTGCTTCTTGTTCAAAATGGTATCTTTCAAGAAAATCATAATATTCGCCATATTCATGTTTAGAAATGCTTCGTTTTCCCATAAATATATCATTTGCTTGTTGATTGAAAACGGCGTATTTATCAGGTTTATATAATTTGTTTGCAGTTAAAACATTTTTAAGTGGTATATATGTAATTTGCACAGGATTTGTTTTTAAAACTTGCACAAGCCCTTGTTCTTCCCAATATTCAAAAGCACCAATTACATCTTCTTCACTCATGTTTAAAGTTTTAGCAAAATTTTCAATTGAATTATCAAATGAATTACTGTTACATAAATAAAGCCCGTAAATATATACAACTACAAATTGTGGTTGTGCAAAAGGAAGATAATCATTTAAAAATATATTATCTATTTCCGTTTTTGAGTTTGCTATAAATTCAGTTGAATATTTACAAAATGCCATTTTTTTTTCTCCTTGTTAATTTTATCATATTTACAATTAATTTACAACAAAAACATTAGACTAATTTTTATAAAATAGGTGGCGACAATATTATATAATGAAACTAAAGGAAGTTAAAATTTTAAACATGTTTAAAATTTTTGTTTTGATAAATCAAAACGTTCGCTTAAGTCGCTCACAACTTCCTTAATAATTTTGATAATTCTAATTTGTGTTGTTTTAAAATTGGTGTAGTTCTTGTTAAAATATTGGACTTAAATAAAAAATATAAGAGTTAATGTAATATAAAATAAATAATGAAAGTATATTATAACATGAAAAGAAAAGTTTTAATTAGTCCTATTTTTATTTTTTCATTTTTATTATTGCTTCCTATATTTTTATTTGGTTGTAATTCAGAAAAAACTCTAAAAAACTTAACTTGTTATAATTTAGATTTAGAATATAATGATTCAACAAATACTTTGTCAGGAACAGAAAAAGTAGATTTTGTAAATAACTATAATAATATGTTCACATCATTATATTTTCATTTATATCCTAATGCATTTAGAGAAGGGGCAAAAGCCAGTGTTGTATCTTCAGCAAATGAAGATGAGGCTTATCCAAATGGTTTAAGTTATGGAAATATTGTTATTAAAAATGTAACTTCAGAAAATAGTCAATTAAACTTTTCTATTGAAGGAAGTGATGAAAATATTTTAATAATTGACCTTGATCAAGAAGTTTATCCTGATGAAAATATTACATTAAATATTGAGTTTGAGATAACTCTAGCAAATATTAATCATAGACTTGGAAAGGGGAATAATACTATTAATTTTGGGAATTTTTATCCAATCCTTTGTGTATATGAAGACGGCAAAGGATTTAGTCAAGAATTATATCATTCAAATGGAGATCCTTTCTATAGTGAAATGGCAAATTATGATGTTCAAATAAAATATTCAAATAAGTATAATATTGCAAGCACAGGAACAAAAGAAAGTTCAACGGCAAAAGAAGAAAAAATTATAGATAGGTTTACTGCAGATAATGTGCGTGATTTTTGTTTTGTTTTGAGTGAAAATTTTGACATGATAAGTCAAACAGTAGATGGAATAACCGTGAATTATTTTGGTTACCAAAATGATGATAATTTACAAAGTTGTTTGAAAGTGTCGGTAGATGCTTTGCAAACTTTCAATAATTTATTTGGAAAATATCCATATAGCCAGTTGAATATTGTCAAGGCAAACTTTGTTCATGGTGGAATGGAATATCCACAACTTGTTTTAATTAGTGATAAATATAATTTACAAGAAGATTTAGATTATGTAATAGTGCATGAAATTGCACATCAATGGTGGTATGGTGTTGTTGGAAATGACCAATATAATCATGCTTGGATGGATGAGGGACTAGCAGAATATAGCACTTTAATGTTTTTTAGAGAAAATAATGAATATGGACAAAACTTTGAACAACTTATAAAAAATGCTAATGAAAGTTACAAACTTTTTGAAAAGGTATTTACAAATGTAACAGGAAGTGTAGATGGAACAATGGATAGAGGTCTTGATGAGTTTAATACAGAGCCAGAATATGTTCAATGCACATATACTAAAGGTGTCTTACTTTTTAATACAATAGAAGAAAGTGTAGGTGAAAAGAAATTTTTGAAAGCATTAAAGACATATTATAAAGATTTTATGTTTAGAAATGCAATACCTGCTGATATGATAGACACTTTTATAAAAGCAACAGGTTATGATCTTGAAGATATTTTTTTTAGTTATATAGAAGGAAAAGTAATAATAAAATAGACTTTGATTGAATTCAAAGTCTATTTATATTTTATATTTTTTTAACAAAAGAAAGATATTGAAGTTTAATTTTAACAATAAAGAAATAAAAAATAATTATTTTAAGCAAAAATTCACATATTTATACATGATTTTTTTTTAAAATTTAAATTTGGTTTATTTGACGTCTACAACACTTGACCCGGGGGGGATTTTGATATACTGAAAAAAAAGGAGAAAAATCAAATGATAAAAGGTAATAGATCTTTATTTATTATTTTTGCTTTATTCTCTACGTTTATTTTATTTTTAGGTCTATATTTTCTGGTAGAAAAAGATAATAAAGGAGTTACTAATAGATCTGATGCAACAGAAATTTATGCAAATTTACATTTTTATATAAGGTGTTCAGACACTTATTATAATCCTTCTTATTCAGATCCAACTATAACTGGAGAAAATGGAACTGAGTATAATCCTTATTCTTCTTTTCCAACTGTTTCTATAACAGCAAAGTGTAGTGAAGATTTATATATGAATGGAACTTATATGGGAGATAACAATGGTAGTCATACAAAAACGTATTCTATAACCAATGGAACAACTATTGTAATTAGAGCATATAGAATGACTATATTTAATATAGGAACATTTAATATAAGTTTAAGTGTTAATAATTCAAATAAAAATTCATATTGTTTATATGTAGGTTTGGGAGATTCTTCTGATTCAACATCTCAAAGTTTAGGTGGTGGTGGCAGAACCGTAGATTTATATTATTATTTGAATTATAGACCAGATTATTGGAAGGGTTATTTTAATTTAAATGATGGTTCAGGTGATAACTTTGCTTCTATAACTCAAACAAATTATAGATATTGGGATTTGCCTCTTGAAAATCCAACGAGAGAGGGGTATATATTTGATGGTTGGTGGACATCAGAAACAGGGGGTAGTGAAATAACAAGCACTACGTTATTTCAAAATAGCACTACGAAAACAGTTTATGCACATTGGATAAAAAACTATAATTATAAAGTTAGAGAAGATGTCTCTGGGAATGGCAATACATCTCCTTACATAATTAGTGTAACTAATCCTAACAACAATTATCCTTTTATCTTAAATTCAGATGGATATTATGAAAGCACGAATAAAGGTGTGAACAATTCTTATTCTTTATGTAAGGTTACATTTTATGTTCATGAAAAGGGAAATGTTTCTTTTTCTGTTATAAATTATGCAGAAAGTAACTATGATTTTGGTATTTTTAGTAATTTAAACACGACATTAGCACCTACTTATGATGCAGATACAACAAATGTATATAAGAGTTTTAAAGGAAGTTCATCTTCAGGAACGCAAACGGTAACTTACTCAAATGTCTCCACGGGTTATCATTATATTTATGTAAAATTTAGGAAGGATAGTTCACAAAGCCAGAATAATGACTCTTTAAAATTTAAATTTTCAAGTAGTGGATATACAAATTATTCTAATGCTGGAGTTTCAAATATTTATCCATTTACTTTAAATTCAGACGGATATTATGAAAGCACGAATAAGGGTGTAAATTATTCTTATGCAATGTGTAAAGTTTCTTTTTATGTTCCAAAGACCATGAATTTAAATTTTAGTATAATAAATTATGCAGAAAGTAACTATGATTTTGGTATATTCAGTAATTTAGATACTGCTTTGGTTTCAAGTGGAGAAGACACTAAAAATGTGTTTAAAAGTTTTAAAGGTTCATCATCTTCGTCTGTGCAAACTTTGACCTATACAAATGTTTCAGCAGGAACGCATTATATTCATGTTAAATTTATAAAGGATGTTTCAAATAGCAGTTACAATGATTCTGTAAAATTTAAACTTAATGAAGAAACATCAACAACTATATATTCATATGATTCTAATATTTATAAATCTAATCCATCAAAGACAGGGTATACATTTGATGGGTGGACAGCAACCAATCTTGATACTACAACGGCAAGACGAGGGACAAGCAGTTCAACAGTAACAACAACATGGACAAGTGGAAGCACAAAAGTAACAAGCACATATTTTAAAAACTTAAATTCAGATATGGGGACAGTAACATTAACAGCGAATTGGACAGCGAATGGGTATACATTGACAGCAGATGTAAACGAACCAAATACAGGGACATTTTTAAATAAAGTAAGTTGGACATTACCAAGTGGCTGGAGTTCATCAAGTGATAAATCATATGCAACAAAGACGGTAAAATATGATAGCCAATATGGGACATTACCGACCCCATCGAGAGAAGGATATACATTTGATGGTTGGTATACAGCAAGTAGTGGAGGAAATAAGATAAGTTCAAGTACATATATGAGAAAGGGTATATGTGGCTGGGTAGAAGGTACAAATGAAAAAGCAACAATCTATGCTCATTGGACAGCAAAGAGTTATAAAATAACATTTAATCAAAATAGTGGAAGTGGAGGAAGTAGTTCGACAACGGTAACGTATGATAAAGCGATGCCAAATATAACGATACCGAAACGGACAGGATATTCATTTGTAGGATATTATGATAGTCCACAAACAGATTATGGAGATACTGGAGGAGGAACTCAATACTATAAATCTGATGGGACGAGTGCAAGGAATTGGGATAAAGCAACAGATACAACATTGTATGCGAGATGGTTGCCCCGAGATGATTATAAAGTAGATATAAACATATTGAGTCCAACAGGGGAACAAGATTATAAAAGTGGGACAATGACGCAAGCGTATGGAAGCACAATAAAAGAGGGAATAAATGACCAAGGATTTGATAATATAACATATAAAGAGAGTTGGACGATATCGAAAATAACCCCAACACCAGGATATGTATTAACATCGGTAAGTGCGAATGCAGGGACATTGGTAGATAATGGAGATGGGACATATACATTTACAGCAAATTTTACAAGTGATCCAAACGGGAGATGGGACGCAGTGATAACGATACAGATGGGAGATACATGGACAAATTATGCACAAGAGCCAACAGTTAAAAGAAAAATAGAGGTGAATGGAACTACGGTAGAAGCAAGAGAGATATCGAAACCAGAACATTTAGCATGGATATCAAAGATGTTATTGACGACAAGTAATGGAGGGTATTACATACAGACAAAAACAATAGATATGAGTGACCATTATTGGTATCCAATAGGAGCAAATGGTAGAGCATTTACAGGATATTATAACGGTCAAGGATATGCGATAATGAATGTAGAAACAAGTCCAAATATGGTAACAGAGAGTGGATTATTTGGATATATACAAGGTGGAACAGTAGAGAATGTAACAATGCTAAATGCAAAAATTCAAGGAGGAATAGATAGTGGAGGGATAGCCGGAGTAAATAACGGAGGAGTAATAAGAAACTGCTATGTAGAAGGAGATGTAACAGCGACAAATAGAGGGGTATCAAGCACTCAATATTCAATAGGAGGCCTTGTAGGCTATTCAACAAGTGGACAGATAGAGAGTAGTTATTATGCAGGAACAATAAGTGGGACAGGAAATAGATATTATGGTTTGTTGATAGGATATGGAGAGAATAGTAGTATAAGAGACAGTATAGGTAAGACGACAGGGAATACAGCATACTATAATAATGGAGTAAGTGTAGAAAGCAGTTTGTATATAACAGGAGCAAATTATATAACAAAGAAATATTATGAAGGAACATTTGCAAACTGGGTAATAACAAATGGACAGCCTTTGCCATCAGGTTTAACATGGATAGGAAATGCAGGCGACAAGGTAACAAATATCTCACAAATTACTGCTTGTGGTTATTCTAAAGTGTGAAATTAACATAAAAGAAAAAAGAAAGGAATAAGCAACCTTTCTTTTTTATAGATTTCAAAATTTATAAATATAAAAAAATATTTTGCAATTTATTTTTTATATGTTATTATAATTATAAAGTTTTAAGATATAAACTTTTAAAATCGAGTTTAAGATTATTATGGGGGAAATAATGAAATTTGTATTTGTTGCAGATGCTGCGTGTGATGTTTCTGAAGAAGATAAAAAAAGATATAATATTAACATAATTCCTATAGAATTAAATTTTGGTGATGAGATTTATCCAACAGGGTTATCTAATGAAGAGTATTATGAAAAACTTAAAAATTCAAGTATAATGCCAAAAACTGCTATGCCAAATGCATATAAATTTCAAACATTTTATAAAGATTATGTCAATAAAGAAGATGTATTTGTTATAACCATTTTGATTTCAATGGAACTTTCTGCGACCAAAGTTCAAGCACAAAATGCAGCAGAAGAACTTGGAATGAAAAATGTATTTATAGAAGAAAGTCAAGCAGCAACTGTTGCACAAGGGGCATTAATTGTCGAACTTGCCAAATATTGTCAAAATGAAAATGATATAGAAAAAATAAAAAAAGAGTTCTATAGATTAAGAGAAAAGGTAAAATTATATGCTATTATAAACGATTTAAAATATCTGAAAGCATCAGGTAGATTATCAGGAACTTCTGCTGCAATAGGAGGAATGCTTAAAGTAAAACCTATTGTAAGTATTGTTGATGGAAAAGTTGTAAATATAGCAAAATGTATGGGAACGCCAAAGGCTGAAAGTTTTATAATAAACAGTATAAAGAATTTAGATGAAAGCAGACCTTTATATTTAATACATAGTCATATACCTGAAAAAGCCAATGAATTATATGAAAAGAATAAAGAAAAGTTTAATAAACAGCAAGAAGTTAAAGTTCAAGAGATAAGTTATGTTGTAGGAACTCATGTTGGTGCTGGTTGTTATGGAGTAGTATATTTTGAGAAATAAAGGATTGAAAATAGCAATGTAAAAACCATTGCTATTTTTAGTGTTTATCTTAAATAATTGAAAAAATTTCTATTTGCTTGACAATAATTGTTTAATTTAGTATATTTAAGTATATAATTTAGAGAGGGTTGTATGAAAAAAGTTTTAAGTTCAAGTCTTTTAGTAATTATGTTGTTTTGTTGTTCATTTCTTCTTTTTGCTTGTGGAGATGATAAAAGCACCATTGATAAATCAGGCGATTATCATGTTGTAAGTGAAGAGGAACTTTTAGAAGTTACTAATTTAATTACTAGTTTAAATGAAAATACAACAAACCTTAAATTTTATTATAATTCATCTAAAACGGAAGCAGGGGTAAAAACAGAAACTAATTTAAATGGAATTGCAGATTATGATTATAATTTGTCATTCAATGTAAATATTGATGTTATAGGCACAACATATAGTCAAAGTGCTTACTATAGTTCTACTGAAAATATTTGTTATGAAATTGATTATAATGGTAATAAAAATAAAATTCCTTTAAGCCCTAAATATGATATGCTTGCAAATAAGGCAATGAGCACATCAAATATGTTCAAACTTTGGAATGAAAAAACTTATACAAAAAATGATATACAAATTGCAAAATCTAGAGGAAAAATAAAAATCAAAGTTGATTTTACAGATTCTGCAAAAGGTGAAAAGGGTGAAATGTATTTTGAATTTTTAGAAGATGGAACTTTTGTTACGTTTGCATATGATTCAACGATAAATAAAGATGGCATAAGAGAATATTTAGATATAGATTTAGAAGCGACAGATAATATTGTTGAACCACCTTCAGATTTAGGTAGTTATAATTAAAAACAGTGAAAACTGTTTTTTTTTATTAATATATATATATTTAACATTATTAAAATAAAAAAATAAAATGTATTAGGGCTTGGTGCAGATAAAAGGATATTTTATGAATTTTTTTAAATGCTATTGTTCTAATAATCCAATTAATAGGGTAGGAAAAATAATTGGCCCGACTGGACCAACAGGACCTGCTGGACCAATCGGTCCAACAGGTGCAACAGGGAATACAGAACCAAGTGCTATTGCACCATTGGCAGTTTATAATGTTAATATCAGTGGAACTGGGAAAAGTTATGATGTTAAAATAAAAAATGTAATTATAGATTATCTTATTCTTCGGCAGATGCAGTAAATTTAAAATTGTTATCAACAGGGGGGGACTATTCTTGTTGATGTTCGACGATTTTCATGCTTCAATTCGAGTGTAGAAGGGCAGACACTAAATAATTATAATTTAACATCTACACCAGTAGATATTGATAGTATTATATATTCAAATTCTGTAGAAACTCACCAAACAAGGATAAGACAACAAGATCCAATAACAAAGTTATGGTCTTTATATGATGTAAATTTATTTGTTTCGGCAAATGGAAGTAGAACTACAATATGGATATATATGATTGCTGAAAATGTTGATTTTATTGTTGTTTAAATTAATTGTTGTTTGTAAAAAATCATATTAGAATTTATTATAAAAATAATTAAATGACTTTAAATATTTTAGATTATAAATTTATAGAATTGATTTGATAATTTCTAATGTTATAAAACAATAAAAAATATATAAATTCTTGATTAAATTTATTAGGAGAGTTTGTTTACATCTAATATTACAAAACTTTAGTAATATTAGAAGAAACAAAAATATCAGAAAATAAAAAATACTAGATAAAGTTTTTATATCTAGTATATTATATAAATGGTGGACTGCGGGGGGCTCGAACCCCCGACCCTTCGATTAAGAGTCGAATGCTCTACCAACTGAGCTAGCAGTCCATATCATTTTGTGCTTTAATAAGAATATATTGTTTTAGATACAATTGTGATTATACAGCAATTTATATTATTTGTCAACAAATTTATAAATCTTGATTAATTATTTAATAAAAGATTTGTTTGTAATATAAAGACATTTTATAATACAACAAACAATGATATTAAAACATAAAAAAAATAGATATTAACAGTTTTTTTATATTTTTTTATTCCTCGGCTATAGAATCAGGGACGGGGATAACTCCATATTGTTTTTCAAATTCGCTTATATGTTTTTCAAAACATGCTCAATTTCTCTATTTTTTGTTCTTCCATAAAAGTCAGAGATAAAAGCAAGTTTGAAAAGGAGTTCTTTTGAAACTCTTAAAGTATATCTTGGATAATCTTTTTTCATTTTACACCTCACATACAATATATTAATGTTTATGTTTGTTAAAAATATTCAAGTTTTCGTCATCATGCCGTCAAAAATGTAAAATTTTGTTAAATATTGGAAAAAGTTTGTTTGTTATATAATTTAAAATTTTGTAAAAAAAAAGATAAAATTTTACAAAATTAATTTGTTTTAAAATTATAAAGATGTATAATATACTGCATGGGGGAATATGACCTAATGCTTGAGAGAGATTACAATTTATTTTTAGAAGAGAGATTGACTATTTATTTATTAATATTGAAGATAAGTCCCAATTTGCGAGGCTATGCGTTTTTGAAAGAAGGAGTGAAAAAAATTGTTGAAGATTCTACTAAAAAACATAATGTCAACAACAGACTTTATAGTGAACTTGCAAGTGAATTTGAAATATCTCAAGATTTAATAGATAGGGCAATGCGTCATGCTATTGATGTAAGTTATAAAAGAGGAGGCATTGTTGATTTTGAGAAACGTATGAAGATTGATTTTTCAAATGATAAACCTACCCCTAGAGAACTCCTTTGCACGATGGCAGAAAAGGTTATGGTTGAAGTTAATATGTTAGGATTTAATAAGAATAAATAGAGAAGTTTAAAGATGATAGTTACTATCATTTTTTTATTTTAATAGAATTTGAAAATTGAAAATATCTTAATAGAATTATAAAATAATTTAAAAAATTTGGCACTTTTGCTTGATTTGTGAAAAGTAATAATGTATAATAAAAACATAAAAGAACGCAGTGTTCTTTTATGTTTGGAGATGACATGAAGATTTATAAAGAAGATATGTTAAATGATTTGTTGAATTATGTTAAAACTTATCAGTATGAAAATGGCATAAGTCCTTCATATCGTAACATAATGAAACATCTTAACTTTTCAAGTTTATCTATTGTAAGTCGTTATTTGAAAGTATTATATGAGAGAGGGCTTCTTGATAAAGATGAATTTGGAAAGATAGGTATATCAAAAAATATTGAGAAAAGTTCAACAATACTTGCCCCAATTGTTGGAACTGTAACATGTGGTTCTCCAATCTATGCACAAGAGAATATAGAAGGGATGTATCAGTTGCCAGTGGATATATTTGGTTGTGATAAACAATTTATTTTGCGTGCTCAAGGTGATAGCATGATTGATGCAGGTATTCAAGATGGTGATTTGCTGGTTGTTAAGCAAACGACAACTGCAGAAAATGGAAAGATAGTTGTTGCTTTACTTGATGATAGTGCGACAGTAAAAAGATTTTATAAAAATAAAAATGAAATTATTTTGCATCCCGAAAATAAAAATTATAAGGATATTATTACAAAAGAAGTTAAAATTTTAGGAATTGTAGAGCATAGTATTCACAAATTTTAAGGAGGCAGGCGAGGTGAAACAAAAATTATTTTGTCCACATTGTGGCAGATGTCTTGGGGAATGTGATAGTTCTGATGATTCAAGCGATTGCAGAATTTTGATAAATAGACCTTTGCGTATGAAAAAGAAAAGTTTTATACATAATATGAAATGTTTAAAATGTAAAAATGAAGTTTTTATATTAATGGAATTTAAAGATTAAAAGAAAGATTAAATAGCGAACCTAGCGTTCCATAAAAAATCGAAAGATTGTTTTATGGATTGCTAGGTTTTTTTGTTGCCAAATAAAATTTTAATTTTAATAAATTTTGTTTACTTATAAAAACATAAAACTTTATTTAAATAGTTAAATTTATATGCTTAAGTATTTGAATGTCTATTGAGATTTTCTAAGATTAACAAAAAAAGATCAATAATTTCAGCAATAAAAAAACAGATGTCATCTGTTTCATTATATTTATTTTTAAAGGTTTGAAAGTGGAAGCCAAGCCTTAAAAATCTGACGATTTTATAAGGGAACTCACAATGTGTGTTCTCCTCCCACTAATTTATGTAATTAAAAAAATATATGGTGTATGGTGCCGAAGGTGGGAGTCGAACCCACATGAAGTTGCCTCCAACGGATTTTGAGTCCGTCGCGTCTGCCATTCCGCCACTTCGGCAAATCAATGTAGATATATAATATCATAAAATAAAATTATTTTCAACTAAAATTAAAAATTTTAAATTAAAATTATGAGATTATTAATTTTAATGAAGATATATTTTTTAATTTAATAAAATTTTATTAGATTTTAATTTTTGTCTATTTTTATAATTTTGTGTCATAATTTGTCAAAATATGAAGAATTTATGACGCATTTCGTCAATAAATTTTATTATACGACATATTTTTGTAAAATTTTTTACAAAATGTTTCAATATTTTGGCAGTAAAAATTGACTATAGACAAAGTAACAAATTATAATCGCTATATGGCAAAAGGAGAAAGTAAATGAAATCAAATTTATGGGCTAAAACAATTTTAAGTGTTTATAGATATTTAGAGCGTATAAGTGGTGCTATAGATAAAATGGTAGAAAGGCAAGCATTAAACTCTTATTATTATTTTAGTGGAAGTTCTATTGATAATGGTGTATTATCTGTTTCGAAAAGAATTATTGAATTAAGTGAAAGAAAGGTTCGACTTATTAACCTAAAAGTCTTAACAGAAAAGGCTTTAAAAGGGTGTGATAAAATATTAGGACAAATTTTAATAGAAAAGTATATTGAAGGTGAGTCAAGTGATAATATTGCTGAAAGTTTGAATTTATCACCTAGGACTTATTTTAGAAGACTTACTCAAGCAGAAGAACAATTTTTAAATAATTTAACATTGCAAGGATTTAATAGTAAAAAACTAAATTCCTATCTTGCAGAAGAAAAGTGGATTTTAGATGTTTATAAAAATTTCAGTCGTAATAACGTTGAGAATTTTGAAGATATTGAACAGATTATGCAAATTTGATTTTATTTTAATTTAACTCGCTATCATCAAACTCAAAGTAATCTCCGTGATGTTTTTTCTTAATTTTAGGTTTTTCATTTAAGACTTTTTCTTTTAATAGAGTTGGTTTAAGAAGAAGATAAATAACAATTAAACAAGGAATACTTACTCCTATTATAATAAAAGTCATAGCAACAGCAGAAAGTTCATTTGGACTTTTATCGGTGCTGAATACAGGATTTTCAACTATTTCAAATGTTTCATAATTATCTTGAATTTGCGAAAGTTGATCACAAAATACCGAATATACATATCCAAAAAAATTTTCTCCATTTTGAAAATTACAATATATCCATTGACTAGATTTTTCAGGAATGGCTTCTTCTCCAATTTTATATCCATAGAATATTAAATTGCTTGTAAGGTAGGGTATTTCTGTCAGTTTAAAAGATTGGTTTATTGATGGAGTAGAATATAGACCAATGCCATCAGGAGAAAAAATTCTAAATGTAGCATTTGCAAAAGGATTGACAGGAGTTCCAGACATAACATTTACTTGACTTTTTTTAACATAACCATAAACGTTTTTGTAAATTGCATAATAAAAATTTTCATTTGCATTATCAATTAATTTCACAAAATATGTGTTTGGTATTTCAAACAATATTTTTTCAGATTCTTCAATAGGGTCTGAATAAAAATAAACATTTTCATTAGTAATTTTTGCATAATATGAGTTTTGAGCAAAAGATTCTGCTTTAAAACAATTTAAGGCACTGCTAATAAATACGAAAAGTGAAGAGATAAGAAGCAATTTTTTCATAAAATTATTTTAAAATGTTTTGTTTTAGTATGCAAAGATATTTTTGTCTAAAAGTAAGTTAATTTGGAGGAATTTGACAATTAAATGAAAGATGAAAGATATAAATTATTGTTAGTTAAAAAGGAAATTGAAAAAAGAAAGACTGATGATTTTTTATCTAGATATAATAATGGGGAATTTGTCCATAAAAAGCAAATGGCTTTTCATAAATGCCAAAAGAAAAATAGATGGGTTTTTGGAGGAAATCGTTCTGGTAAAACTGAATGTGGTGCAGTTGAAACTGTTTGGCTTGCCAGGGGAATTCATCCATTTAGAGAAAATAAACCTATTACCTGTTGGGTTGTAAGTTTATCAAAACAAGTGCAAAGAGACGTTGCACAAAACAAAATATTGCATTATTTAAGAAAAGATTATATAGAGCAAATAGTTATGTGTAGTGGCAGGCAAGGGAGTGCCGATTATGGAATAATAGATTTTATATTGGTGAAAAATATATTTGGATCACTTTCAAAAATAGGGTTTAAAAGTTGTGATCAAGGACGTGAAAAATTTCAAGGATCATCTTTAGACTTTGTTTGGTTTGATGAAGAACCACCTTATGATATATATCAAGAATGTAGAATGAGAGTAATGGATAGACAGGGTTTTATTTTTGGAACAATGACTCCATTAAAAGGTTTGACATGGGTCTATAATGAAATTTATCTAAATTCAAATGATGATGAACAGGTATGGCACATTGAAATGGAGTGGGCAGATAATCCCTATCTTAAAAAAGAAGAAATTGAACAAATGACAAAGACTTTATCAAGTGATGAATTACAATCACGTAGATATGGCAAGTTTATGCAATGTGGTGGACTTGTTTATAATGAGTTTGATGAAAATATTCATGTAATTGAACCATTTCAAGTGCCATTTGAATGGTATGATAACATTTCAATAGATCCAGGACTAAATAATCCTTTATCAGCACATTGGTATGCAAGGGATTTTGATGGTAATGTTTATGTAATTGCTGAACATTTTGATAAAGGTAAAGATGTATATTTTCATGCAGGAAAAATAAAAGAAATAAGTAAAAGACTAAATTGGCATTTTTTGAATGGAAGACTATCGGCTCTTATTGATAGTGCAGCAAATCAAAGGACACTGGCAAGCAGTAAAAATGTTGTTGAACTTTTTTATGAAAATGATATTTTGGTGAATCCTAAAGTAAATAAGGATATGTTTAGTGGGATAAATGTAGTTAAAAGGTTTTTGAAAGATGGAGAAGGCAAACCTCATTTATTTATATTTAAAAACTGTGTTAATTTGATAAAAGAAATAAAATCTTATTGGTGGGGGGATAATGACTTACCTATAAAAAAAGATGACCATTGTTTGGACGAAATGAGATATTATTTGATGAGTATAAGCACAAATGATAATTTGAAAAAACAAAAAGAAAAAAGTTTAGTGCAAAAAGATAAAGAAAAGTTAATAAAAAAATTGAAATATTCTATTTATAATTAAATAAAAAAATTAAAGAAAAATATAAGAAATTTGTCAATTTTTTTAAATTATAAAATATTTTGTAAATTATTTGGAAAAATTATATTTATATGATAAATTATTATTAGTAATATATTAATTATATTAATAATTAAAGAAGGATAAATTATGAAAAAATTTTTTGGATTTGTTTTATCTTTGTTTCTTGTTTTGAGTGGTGGAATTGTTGTAGGGATTCCTACATATTCTTTTGCTGAAGATAATGATGCTGTAAATTTAACAATTTCAACTCCAGATGAATTTGTATCCACATTTAAAGCGTCAACAACTTACAATAATCAGAATGTAAATATTACATTAACTGCAGACCTTGATTTTTCTGAAACAGATTTATCTTCAATTTATCAAACAAAGAATACATTTTGTGGAACTTTTGATGGAAATGGCTGGACAATTTCAAATATTAATTTATCTTCTGAATTTTTATATTATGGGTTAATTCCTTATGCAAAAGATGCGACAATAAAAAATTTATCTGTAACGGGAGATGTAAAATTTACATTTAAAGAGGATAATATTCAAGAAATATTTGCAGGTATAATAGTTGGATATGGTGAGAACACAGTTATTGAGAATTGCGAATTAAATAATGTTAAAGTTATAACAGAAGAAATGCCACAAGAACCAGAAAACAGTTTTATTAATTTGGCAAAAAATGAAGAAGAAAAAGAACCAAGAATTGAGCAAGAACGCACTTTAATAGATATTCCAGTTTATTCAAATATCAACTTTGGTGCTCTTGCTGGTAAAATGATAGGAAACCCAAGAACAGGTATTTTGGCTGAAGGTGAAGCAAATATAGTAAATTGTGTTTCTTATTATGATATTAATGTGAATATAAACAAAAATTCAACATTATCTGTTGGTGGTCTTGTAGGAACACTTGAACAAGCATACATATTAAATTGTTTAAGTTTTGGAGATATAACATATTTAAATAGCACAGCACAAACTTATTCATCTTCTTCTGAACAATATTTTGGTGGTGCTGTAGGTTATATGATTGGTGCAAACTCAATGATTAAAAATACCTGTTATGGTGGAAATATTTCTTCTGAAACAGACAATTCAACATTAAAAGTATACGAGGGTGCTATTGTAGGTGGTGTTTCACCATCTAGTAAAATAACTGTTAATAATATAAACTTTGATTATTATACAGATGACCTTAATGCAATAGGATATATATCATCTCCTATTACTAGTGATAAAATTCAACAAGTAAATTTAATTTCAAGAAATTTTCTTTTAAATAGTGAAAATTTTGATGTTGCAAGTCCTGAATGGAATTTTGATGAAATATGGATGCAAGTTAATTCAGAGTTGCATCTTCAACAATTTCAAAGTTTTGATTTTTCATTTAATCAAGTTCTTGATGTAACTTCAGTAATTGATAATGCCACTTTTGTTATTGGAGATGAAGAGTATTCTGAAAGTATCTCGGTAAAATATGGGACAACCATATATTTAAGTGTTAATTTTAAAAATGAATATGTTGGCTATTATGAATTATCTTCAGTATTATTAAATTCTAAAATATTAAATCTGAATTTGAATTATAATCAATATGTAGTTCAAGATGAAGGTGGAAATGTTATAGGATATAAAATACCAATTACTGTAAGTGATTTAACAGATGGAAGTTATTCATTCACAGTAAGTGCCAAATTATATGATTGTGTTATTACAGTATCAGATGATGCAAAATTAAATAAACAAGGTGGCGTAAGAAGCACTGATGCAAGTTCAACAACTGAAGAAATGCCGATTCCTTTTACGTATGGTTCAGCAGTTCGAAGAATAATTGCTGTTGGTAATGGCATTTATAGTTTTGATTATTGGGAATTATATTATATTCAAGAAGATGGTTCTCTTCAAAAAGTTGATTTTGAAGAGGATACTGATAGCACAGTAACGATCAAATTTGGAGTTGCTCCTTTCAATAAAGAATTTAAGTTGGTTGCTTATTTTACAAGTGAAGGTGCTATAAAGGTTGGTGTTGCGAATTATAATCAATCTCAAATAAAATCAATTACTATTGGTGGTCAATTATATGATGGTGAAAATATTTCAGTATCTCCAAATAATTCAAGACTTACTCTTGAAATAGTAACAAATAAAAATTATATTCTTGATTATCAATCTTTTATGACAAATTTACAAAATACTTATGGTTCTTCAGTAATAATGATGTCAAGTGATCCTGCAACAGATGAAACTACTGGTGAAACAACTTATAAATTTAGCATGAATATGAAGGTTATTCAAGATTTAGAAAACAATGAATTACCTCTTTCTTTGACAATTGTTCAAGATACATCAAATAATGGAAGCGACCTTTTGTGGCTGTATATAACTATACCTGCTGTTGTAGTAGTAATTGCAGGAGTCGTTACATTTATTCTTCTTAAACGTCGCGGGGGACGAGGTGGTAAAGGAGGAAAGGCTCCAAAACAAGAAGAGAAAAAATCTTCTTATAAAGATTATTATGTATAATTATAATTTCTAAAATTAAAAATTGATTACCTTAAATTTTTAAATGCTAGAAATAATAGCAAAGGTATAAATAAGAAAAGAATATAAAAAGACTACTCTAGAAAAATTCTTATACTAATAAGAATCTTCATTTTAAAGGTAGTCTTTTTTTTGTTCTTCTTTAATAAAATTTTAGTTTGTATCAGATAATTTTTCTGCAATAGAGTTGTCAACAATGTCTGCAAATTTTGGTGAGTAAGTTACACCAATATCTTTTCCTTGTGTTGAGTTGATTATTTCAAGCATAGTGTCAAAAGAACTTTCACTTAAAATAAAGTCATCAGACCAAGCATCAATAGAAAGATATTGTTTTACAGCAATTTCAAGTTCTTCTATGCTCATGCCAGAGAATGAAGGTAACAATGCTTCTGCTGCTTTGGTGGCACTTTGAGTTGAGATATAAATATAACCATTATATACAGCAGTTAGAAACTTTTCGGCTTTGTCTGCGTTGTTTGCTAAATAATTTTCTGTTGCTGCAAAGCAGGTATATGGAAGATAACCTGAATAATCTCCAACAGCATCAAGAACATAGCCATTACCTTCTTTTTCAAGATTGGTTGCAGTAGGTTCGAAAAGAGTGCAATATTCACAACCTGAAGTAATAAATTCACTTCCAATCATTGCGAAAGAAACATCTTTTCTTAAGTTTACTTCTCCTGCAGCAGTGTTTGTTCCGATTGTCAATCCTGCTTGCTTAATAATATACTCAAGTGTCATTGCAGGGAAACCACCAGCACGACCACCAATGATAGTTGTGCCTTTTAAAGATTCAAGTGAGAAGTCAGAGATATCATCTCTTGAAACGAAGAAAGAACCATCTTTTTGTGTTAATTGTCCAAAAATGACAGGTTGATTTTGTTTTCCATCAGCATAAACAACTTGTTCTGGACCAACTAATACAATGTCGGCACTGCCACTTATAAGGGCAGTCATTGAAGCGTCAGAGCCAGAAGAACTTTCAATTGTTACATCAAGTCCTTGGTCTTCAAAATAACCCAAATTATATGCCGCATATAAAGGAGCATAAAATATGCTGTGTGTAACCTCATTTAATCTTATTTTATTGTCATTATTTTCACCACAGCCTACAAATATTAAGCACGAGACCATACAAATAAGAAGACAAGTGATAAAAATAGAGATATTTTTAATTTTTTGCATTTTTCCTCCTTACAAAAAACAATTTATGAATTTTTTGATATTGATGTGAATATTATTAATAAAATGTTTTGTAAAAAAGATTAAATTGTTGAAACTTTTTATTTTTTTTGTTAAAATGAAAATATGAGAGTTACAGCAGGAAAGTTAAAAGGACGAAAATTATTAGAAAATAAGTTCGATCATATCAGACCAACGGCAGATGTAGTAAAACAATCTATATTTAATAAGTTGACATATGATATTCAAGATGCTTCCGTTCTTGATTTGTTTGGTGGAACAGGAGCATTAGGAATAGAGGCATATAGTCGTGGTGCAAAAAAAGTTGTAATTGTAGATAAAGATTTTCGTTCAATAAAAATGATTAAAGAAAATATAACAAACTTAAAGATTGATGAAAAATGCATAAGAGTTTATAAGGCAAGTTATGAAGATGCGATAAAAAGATTGGAAAATGAAAAATTTGATATAATTATAATTGACCCACCATATAAAAGTGGTTTTTATGAAAATGCATTAAAATTGATTTTTAAGTTTAATTTATTGGCTAATAACGGGATAATTGTTTGTGAGCATGATAAAAAAGATGATTTTGATTATTCTCCTTTTCAAGTTATAGATGAAAAAATTTATGGTATTAAAAAAGTAACTTATCTGAGTTGTTTTAAAGATGAACAAATTTAGAAAAAATTAAAGAAAAAATCTAAATATAAAAACGTGAATTCGATTTATGATCTAATCCACGTTTTTATTATAAGTTTCATGTTTATTGTTATTTTTATTTATAGATTTGTTTTTATATGTTGTAATATTTTTCAATTTGATTGCGAATTATAATTATTTAAAAGTTAATTATATCGAATTCTTTAAACGAAAGAATTTATTTATAATATTTATATTATTAAATTACAATTTTAGATAATAGGTTCAAAATTCTCAAAAATAACATTGTCGCAATATTTTACAACTCTTAAATATTCAACTTGGCTTTGAACAGTCCAAGCGAGAAGTGGAAGATGTTTATATTTACGAACAAATCTATTAGGTAAATGTTTTGCTTCATAAGAGATAAAATCTGGGTGGCTTATTTTTTTGTTTAACAGCATTCTTTTTAAGGCATATTTTTTTATAAAAGAAAGTTTATTTTCATTTAAGTAGCCAGCAAGTTGACCTCTTAAAATTTCAGGTGCATGTTTATAAAAATATTCAAGGACATAAGGATTGAAAGATTGAACAGCATATTGACCTTTATAGTTTTTTAATAGTTCAATAACACCTTTTTCAAGTTCACCAACTTTATTAGAGTTTTTTATTTCAATTAAAAGGGGAACTCTGCCATCAACAAATTTTAAGACTTCTTCAAAAGTTGGTATTTTTTCTTTACTATCTTTTAGTGTTAGAATGTCTAAATCTGATTTAGTAAGAAATTTAATATAGCCATCATTATCAGTCAGTCTTGAAAGACTTTCGTCATGAAAAACAATAATAGTTCCATCAGAAATTATTTGGACATCAAGTTCAATAGGATAACCTTCATCTATTGCTTTTGAAAAAGCCGAAATTGAATTTTCAGGGTGATTTTTGTCATGAAGTCCTCTATGCGCTATAGGAGATTGAACAAGCCAACTATTAAATAAATCCATAAATTATACCACCTTAATAATATTATTATGTTCAAAAAAATGAAAAAACGACAAAAAAATCTATTTTTTCAACTTATATTGATATTATAACATAACTAAAATTAAAAACAAAATAAAAAAACTAATAAAAATATAATTAATTTATTATAAAAATAATATTTAACAAAAAAAGATATTTAATTTGTCATATTAAAATATCTTATATATTTTTGTTTTTTACTCATAAATATGCTTTAATTATTTTCTTTTTCAAGTTTTTCATTTTGGAATTCGATCAAAAGGTCTTCTTTAATTGTATCTGATAAAGGAAATTTTTCTATCAAAGCATTGCTTGAGATATGAAAATGTTTAGAAAAATCACTTTCACTTCTACTTAACCATTTTATATTTTCAGTTTCATTTTTATTAATTTGATTAAAATATTTTAGTTTTGCATATAGTTTACTTTCATTTATAATAAAAAGATTATACTTTATAAAATCATGAAGAGAAATATTAAAATATTTTCCTATGGCAAATCTTAAAACAATTTTATCTGGTGGTGATGATAATAAGATTGGATTTTCAGTAAGAAGTTGTTTATCTACCCCAATTTTATTGAAATTGTTAATCTTTGTAAGTAATTTATCTTTATCATAACCAATAATTTTTGAATGTTTTAGGACAAGGGTTTTGAGTTCTTCGGAAGAAATTTGAAATATTTCTTTAATAAAATTCAATTTATTAACAATCAATTCTTTATCACTATAAATTATTGATGGAAAGGAGTTGAAAATGGATATTACTTCTTGATTCGATATATTAATAATTTTTTTAAAAAATTCAATTTTATCTATAATATATTCTTGACTAAAATTTAATAAATTGGGATTTGATATTAAAATTTTGCTTATTTTGTCATCTTTTAAAGATAAATGCTTTTTATAAAAATCTATATTTTTCAAAATAGAAGCATTTTTGCGACCAAGTAATACTCCAAGTTTTGTTTTTGCTTTATCAAATTTATCATCAGATAAATCCAAAGATTTTTGAATTAGAGATATCTTTTCCTGAGCATTTTCACTATTTAATGTTAAAATATTAGGTCTATGTAATATAACTTTTGTTAAATCAACGTCGGATAAATTTAGGTTTTGCTTTAGGTTATTTATTTTTTCTAATAGTAAAGAATCTGAAAGACCAAATATAGAAGGAGATGAAATTAAAAGGAAAGATAAGTCGTTAGGTGTTAATTTTAATGTTTTTAAAAGAAATTGACATTTATCAGTAATATATTTTTCTCCATATCCTAAAACGGCAGGGAATGACATTAAAACAGTTTTTAATTCTTTTTTTGAAAGATTGAATTGTCTTTGATAAAAATTTATTCTTGATTTAATAAGTTCTTGATTTGATATAGTTAATTTATTTATAATTTCTTTGCTTTCTTCATTTGAAAAATCAAAATATTGTTGAAATAAAATCTCAAGATTATTATTCATTTTATTCTCCTAAAGTGAAATTTACAAAACAATATTATATGTTAATTATGTTTTTAAGTCAATTATAAGGCTAAAGTAAATGAAAAAAGATTGATTTATTTTTAAAGATTAGATATAATTTTAACCATGGAAAGAATAAATAAAATAAGAAATTTTTGTATAGTTGCACATATAGACCATGGCAAGTCTACGCTTGCTGATCGCTTAATAGAAAAAACAGGAACGCTTGCAAAAAGAGATATGCAAGAACAAATTCTTGATAATATGGATCTAGAAAGAGAAAAAGGAATTACTATAAAACTTACTCCAACAAGAATGAATTATCATTACAATGGTGAAGATTATGAATTAAACCTTATTGACACTCCAGGTCATGTTGACTTTACTTATGAGGTTTCACGTTCACTTGCTGCATGTGAGGGGGCAATTCTTATAGTTGATGCATCACAGGGGGTAGAAGCACAGACACTTGCAAATGCCTATCTTGCTATTGATAATAATCTCGACATTTTGCCAGTTATAAATAAGATTGACCTTCCAAGTGCAAGACCTGAAGAAGTTAAAAAAGAAATTGAAGATGTTGTTGGTGTGCCTGCAATGCATGCTCCTTGTATATCTGCAAAAGATGGGACTAATATTGACCAAGTTTTAGAAATGATTGTCAAAGAATTTCCATCTCCTAAAGGTGATGAAAACGGAAAACTAAAATGTTTAATATTTGATAGTTATTATGATAATTTTAAAGGAGCAATTTGTCTTATTCGAGTTTTTGATGGAACTATAAAGGTTGGCGACAAAATTAAGATGATGCAAACGGGGAAAGTATATGATGTTACTGAAGTTGGAATATTTGTTCCAAATGAGAAAATAATAGACCAGTTAAAAGCAGGAGATGTTGGTTATATTGCTGGTTCAATCAAGAATATTTCAGATGTCGAAGTTGGCGATACAATTACTCACGCTGAAAATCCAATAGATAAGCCATTACCTGGATATAAAAAAGTTCAACCCGTTGTATTTTGTGGTGTTTTTCCTGTTGACGGGGCAAAATATAATGAATTAAAAGATGCACTTGAAAAATTGAAGTTAAATGATGCATCTCTTGATTTTATGCCAGAAGTATCACAGGCTCTGGGATTTGGTTTCCGATGTGGTTTTTTAGGACTGTTGCATCTTGAAATAATTACAGAAAGAATTGAAAGAGAATTTAATCTTGATATTATCACAACAGCACCCAGTGTATACTATCATGTTTTTAAAACAAATGCTGAGATGCTTGAGATTTCAAATCCATCGGCATTGCCATCGCCTGTAGAGATTGAATATATTGAAGAGCCTGTTGTAAAGGCAAGTATATATACACCACCACAATATGTTGGAGCGATTATGGAGTTGTGCCAAGATAAACGTGGAATATATAAAGATTTGACATATCTTGATGCAAACAGAGTTAAAGTCAACTATGTTTTGCCATTAGGTGAAATAGTATTTGATTTTTTTGATAGTTTAAAGTCAAGAACAAAAGGGTATGCGAGTTTTGATTATGAACTTGCTGGTTACAAGCAAAGCGATCTTGTAAAGGTTGATATACTCCTTAATGGTGAAAAATGTGATGCACTTTCAATTATAGTCCATAAGGATAAGGCTTATTCTAGAGGACGGGCTTTGACAGAAAAACTAAAAAAAATTATTCCAAGGCAGTTGTTTGAAGTGCCAATTCAAGCAGCGATAGGGACGAAGGTTATAGCACGTGAAACTATTTCTGCAATGAGAAAAGATGTTCTTGCAAAATGTTATGGTGGTGATATATCAAGAAAAAGAAAACTTCTTGAAAAGCAGAAAGAAGGAAAGAAAAGGATGAGAAAAATAGGTTCTGTTGAAATACCATCTGAAGCATTTATGTCAATTTTAAAACTTGATGATGAGGATAAATAAATGCTTGGAATATATGTGCATGTGCCTTTTTGTGAAAGAAAATGTATTTATTGTGCATTTTCTTCTTTTACAAATAAAGATAGTGAAGAAGAAAAATATATATCGCATTTAACAAAAGAAATTGTAAGCACTGCTAATAATTTGGCTAAAAAATCTAGAGATGTTGACAGTATTTATATAGGTGGTGGGACACCTAGTATTTTATCGCTTCATAATATAGAGTTGATTTTGGTGGCGATAAGACAAAATTTTATTGTTGCAAAAGATTGTGAAGTTACTATAGAATGCAATCCCAATTCAATAAGTTATGAAAAATTAAAATTTTATAAAAAGTTAGGAATAAATAGAATTTCTTTAGGTGTGCAAAGTTTATATGACGAAGACCTTAAGTTTTTAAATCGATTGCATAACAGTCATCAGGTTATAGATGTAATTAAAAGTGCAAAAGAAGCAGGATTTGAAAACATTTCAGTAGACCTTTTAATTGGAATAATGGGGCAGACTAAACAATCGTTTATAAGTCAACTTAAAATTTTAAAAGATTTAGGTGTTAAACATTTTTCTTGTTATATGCTTCAGATTGAAGATGGAACACTACTTAAAAGTATGCTTGATAAAAACTTAATAACATTACCAAACGATGACCAAAGCGTTGAAATTTATAATGCTTGTGCTAATTATTTAAAAGAAAATGGGTTTGAAAGATATGAGGTTTCAAACTTTGCTTTAAAGGGGTATGAAAGCAGGCATAACTCAAAGTATTGGATAGGGGAAGATTATATAGGATTTGGCTTGTCAGCACATTCATATATAAATAAAGTTAGAAGTGCAAATTCTTCAGTTTTTGAAAATTATTATGAAAATAAGAAAAGTTTTGAAGAAAAACTAACAAATGAAGAACTTATTGAAGAGCATATAATGTTAGGACTTCGATGTAAATATGGAGTAGATAAAAATTATTTGCAATCATTAGGATATAATATTGAAAAAAATAATAATTTTAAAGAATTAAAAGATAAAAAAATTATTTTAAATGATAAAAAGCGACTATTTTTAAATCCTGAATATTATGGAGTAAATAATTATATTATTTTAAAACTACTTCCTTAAAAAAATTGCAATTTAATAATGATAATTAAACAAAATTAAAAAAATGCTTGCTAAAAGAAAAAGTATGTGATATAATCAACTTGTAAAGTAAAACTGCTTTACAAAAGGCTGTTATGAAAGTTGAAGAAAATGTTTATCTTTGCAAATTGTTTGATGCGTATGGGGCACTGTTAAGTAGTGGACAAAGAGAGATTTTGTCATTGTATCTTAATGATGACTTGACATTAAGTGAAATTGCAGAAAACTTGAAAATTTCAAGACAGGCTGCTAGAGATAGTATAACAAAGGCAGAAATAAAATTGAAAAGTTTTGAAGAAAAACTATGTTTTTTAAAGAAACTTGAAAAACTTGAAAAAGAGATAGAAAGTTTGAAATCTAAATAGAAAATAGGAGGGATAATGGCATTATTTTCATCATTATCGGAAAAGTTTAACCATATTTTCTCAAAACTTACAAAAAAGGGACGTTTGACAGAACTTGAAATAAAAGAGGCGATGAGAGAAGTTCGTATTGCACTTCTTGAAGCCGATGTAAATTATATGGTTGCCAAAGATTTTGTTAAAACTGTTTCTGAAAAAGCAGTAGGTGATGAGGTTTTAAAAAGTTTAACTCCAGCACAACAAGTAATAAAAATTGTTAAAGATGAACTGACTGCTTTAATGTCTTCAAACAATCAAAAACTTGCAGTATCGCCAGCACCACCAACAATTATTATGATGTGTGGTCTTCAAGGTGCAGGAAAGACAACAATGTGTGCTAAACTTGGTGCACATCTTAAAAAGTCAGGCAAAAAGCCACTTTTAGTTGCATGTGATATATACAGACCAGCAGCCATTAATCAGTTGCAAGTTGTCGGAAAGCAGGCAAATGTTGAAGTTTTTGAGAAAGGGACACAAAATCCTGTAAAAACTGCAAAACAAGCAGTAGAACATGCAAAAAAACAAGGCTTTGACACTGTTATTATTGATACGGCTGGAAGACTTCACATAAATGAAGAACTTATGAATGAACTAAAAAATATTAAAAAAGAAGTTTCGCCTGCTGAAATTTTGCTTGTTGTAGATGCAATGACTGGTCAAGATGCTGTAACTGTTGCAGATTCATTTAATAAAGACCTTGACATAACTGGAATTATACTTACAAAACTTGATGGTGATACAAGAGGTGGTGCAGCACTTTCTATTAAAGCGATTACTGGCAAGCCTATAAAATTTACAGGTGTTGGTGAGAAGATTGGAGATATTGAACCTTTCTACCCAGACAGAATTGCAAGCAGAATATTAGGTATGGGTGATGTCCTTTCGCTTATTGAAAAAGCACAAGAGGCAGTGAGTGAAGAACAGGCGAAAGAAATGGAGAAAAAATTTAGAGAAAATTCATTTACTTTCGATGATTATCTTGCACAAATTGATAGTTTGAAAAAAATGGGGAATATCAAAGATATTTTAGGTATGATACCTGGACTTGGTGGAAAAATTAAAAATCTTGATATTGATGAAAATCAAATTTTAGTCAATAAAGCAATAATTCAATCAATGACCCCACAAGAGCGAAAAAATCCTGATATTATAAAGGCTAGCAGACGTCAGAGAATTGCCAAAGGTAGTGGCACTTCAATACAACAGGTCAATCAACTTTTAAAACAATTTGAACAATCAAAAGAAATGATGAAGCAATTAAAAAATGGTAAATTTAGAAAAGGATTGTTTTAATAAAATAAAAAACTAATTTCGGTATAACGTTATCGTAAGATGACTATACAATAGCAATTAACAATTGCAAAAATTTTAAAGGAGGAAAAGATGGCAGTTAAAATTAGACTTACAAGAAAAGGTGATAAAAAATCTCCATTCTACAGAGTTGTAGTTGCTGATTCAAGAGCACCAAGAGATGGCAAATTTATTGACATTATTGGAACTTATAATCCACTTACAAACCCTGCAGAAATAAAGATTGATGCTGAAAAGGCTAAAACTTGGCTTAAAAATGGTGCTTTACCTACCGATACAGCAAAAAATCTTCTTGTAAAAAGTGGAATAATTGAAAAATAAAAATGCTCAAATTAAGGAGAACTTAAGTTTATGAAAGAACTTATTGAATATATCGTCAAAAGTTTAGTTATTGACGAAGAAAGCGTAAAAGTAACTGAAACAGAAGAAAATGATGAAACCGTTTATCATGTTTTTGTTGCAGAAGAGGACATGGGTAGGGTGATTGGAAAATCTGGTAAAGTTGCTTCAAGCATAAGAGCAATCGTAAAATCAATCTCATCAAGACAGCACAAAAAAGCATTTGTGAAGTTTGGTCAGTAAATATGATAGAAATTGCAAAGATATTAAAACCGCAAGGAATAAAGGGCGAAGTTAAAGCGATGCCTTTGACAAATGTCCTTGCTGTTTTTAATTTAATTAAAAATTGTGTTGTTGGTGAAAAAACTATGACTATTGAGCATATCTCTGTTAGACAAGGATATGTTTATATAAAATTTGATGAGATAAAAACAAGAAATGATGCAGAAAATTATAGAAATCAAGTAATTAAAATTCCAAAAGAGATATTAGAAAGTGCAAAAGAAGAGGACGATTTTCTTATAGACGATTTAATTGGAATGATTTTGTATGATGAAAAAGATGAAATTGTTGGACAAATAATTGATGTTATTAATTATGGTGCCTGCGATATCTTTATCATAGAGAAAGAAGGGCGTGAATATCAAGTTCCTTATGTTGATGATGTGTTTAAAAAACAAAATAACCGATTAATTGTTGATAGTGAAAAAATTAAAGAGGTTATGTTATGATAATTGACATTTTAACTCTTTTCCCAGAAGCATTTTCATATTTAGATTCAAGCATAATAAAACGAGCAAAAGAGCAAGGTTTGCTTGAGATAAATATAATTGATATAAGAGATTTCTCAAAGAATAAGCATAAGAAATGTGATGATTATCCTTTTGGTGGTGGTGCAGGAATGCTTATGTCAGTTGAGCCAGTTTACTATGCTGTGAAAAGTGTTCAAAAAGATAATTCTGCAATTTTATTACCAAGTCCAAGTGGAAAGGTTTTAAATGGTGAAATAGTAAGAAATCTTGCAAAGGAAGAACATTTAATAATTATTTGTGGACATTATGAAGGAATAGACCAGAGAGTAATAGATATATTTAATCCTACAGAAATTTCTGTTGGAGATTATGTTCTTACTGGTGGCGAACTCCCTGCGATGATAATAATAGATGCTCTGTCAAGATATGTAGATGGTGTGATAAATAAGGAAAGTTTAGAGGAAGAAAGTTTTTCTTCTGGAATGCTTGAATATCCACAATATACAAGACCTGCAGAATTTATGGGATATAAAGTTCCTGATGTTCTATTATCGGGGAATCATGGTGAAGTTGAAAAATGGAGACGAGAGAAATCTCTAGAAAAAACAATAAAAAATAGACCAGATTTATTAAAAAATAATAAATAAAAATAATATTTAAAATAATTTATATTTAAATTATTTTTATTAAAAATGCTTAAAAATTAATTAAAATATTATTTTATTTTAATTATTTTAATGGTTATTTTTATTATTTATTTAATAATTTTATTTAAAGGGTGAAAAAATGGAAGAAAATGCAAGAAAAATAAATTGGTTTCCTGGTCATATGACTAAGGCACTTAAAGAAATTAAAAGACTTCTAATAAATATTGATGTTGTTTGTTATGTTCTTGACAGCAGAGCACCAATATCTTGTATTAACCCCAGTTTAAATAAACTTACACAAAATAAACCTGTTTTATATGTTTTTAACAAAACTGACCTTGCTGATGAAAAAAGGGTGAAGATTATTGCACAAAATTATAAAAGTGATAATAGCGACTATTACTTATTAAATAGCACAATGTCAGGTTCATCAAAAATGATTAGACAAAAGATTAATAATTTGGCTAAAAATAAGATAGATAAATTTAGTAGTAAAGGCATTAAAACTGTTGTTCGAGCAATAGTTATAGGCGTTCCTAATTCAGGGAAAAGTACACTTGTTAATAATCTTTGTGGAAAAGCAAAAGCAATCACAGGGAATAGGCCAGGAGTAACTAAACAAGCACAATGGTTGAGGATTGGAGATAACATTGAATTATGTGATACGCCGGGGACATTATATCCTAACTTACAAGATCAAGAAGTGGCAAAAAAGTTATTATTTATAGGAAGTATCAAAGATGAAATTATTGTTGATAATGAGATTTTGGCACAAGAACTTCTTAAAATGATTGAAGAAAAATATCCAGGACTTGCACAAAAAAGATTTGGAGAAGATTTATCTTTAGAGGCTATATCAAAAAGAAGAGGATATTTGATCTCTAAAGATGAATATGATTTGGAAAGAACTGCTACAGCAATTATTGATGATTTTAGAAAAGGAAGAATAGGGAAAATAACACTTGACTAATGAAATATTTTAATAAAATTATAGGTAATAGTGGAGAGATAACTGCGAAGAATTATTTAGAAAAAAATAAGTATCATATTTTACAAATGAATTATCAAAACCGCAAAGGAGAAATTGATATTATTGCGAAACAAAAAGATACTTATATTTTTATAGAGGTTAAAAAAAGAGAAACATTGACATTTGGAAGACCTAGTGAGGCAGTAGATTTTTATAAACAACAAAAGATAAGAAAGACAGCAGAACTTTATCTGTTGCAAAACAATTTATATGATGATGTTTCTGTTCGATTTGATGTAATTGAAATTATTGGCAATGAATTGAATCATATTGAAAATTGTTTTTGATTTTTTATTGTATTGAAGGCAAGTCCACCAAGTGTTGAAACAGATGGTTTCAACACTGGAAAACTTTTAGTTTTCCAGATGCTTAAAAAGCATCTGTGGACTTGCCAGTTTTAAAAAATAAAGTTTAAACTGACACCTTTTTGGGAATAACTAAAAAGAGGTGTTTTTTTATGAAAAAATTTAATATTATTTTCACATTTATTTTGCTTTTATGCTCTTTAACAATGGTTGCATGTGAAAATGCAACAATGGTAAAAAGTGCAACTATTAATGAGATAACTTCATCGGGTAGTAAAAATTATGGTGTTCGTGTATCATTTCAAAAAGATAGCAGACTTGATGGTAAAGGAGTAGATGTCCAAATAAAGTTTAGTAAACTTGGAGAGATAGTTATTTGGAAAGAAAATCAAGATAAGATTACTTTTGAGATTGAGGAAATTGATGAATGGTATTCACTTACAAATATTTTTGCTATGGCAAATGGAAATGCCGACAAAGAAAAGTTTACTAAATATGAAGATGCATTAACACAAACATATTTATTTAATTATGATGGAAATAATGAGATAACTTTAAGAGCAGTTGTTGGAACTATTGAAGAAAATCACGAGAAAACAGGAGAAATATTAGTGGGAAGCGAACCTATATCTGATCAATTTGTATTAAAAATAAAATAAAAGTAAAAAATGCTTTTATTTTTTTATTCTTTATAGTAATATATATAAAGGAGAAAATATGATTAGAGTTAAAAATCTTTATCTTAGATATACACGAGAATTTTATGCTCTCTATAATATCAATATGGAAATAGAAGACGGAGAGAGTGTTGCTCTTGTTGGAGAAGATGAAAGTGGGAAAACAAGTTTGCTACGAATACTTGCAAAACTTGAAAAACTAACAAAAGGTGAAGTTTATATTAAAGATACGCCTATTGAAAAATTAAATTTCAAAGAAGATGTAAAGGCTGGATATGTGCCTGCTAAGCCTGTTTTTTTTGAAAAGAAATCTGTATATGAAAATTTTCGCTATATACTTAAAATTTGGGGCTTTAGTGATAATGAAATAGAAAGTAAGATTAACGAAGCAATTATTGAATATTCGCTTGAAAAAATTAAAGATACAAAAATAAAAGATTTATCTTTAGATGAACAATATATTTTGTCTTTAATAAGATTAACTTTTCGTGATTTAGATCTTTTAATGGTTGATAATATTTTTGACCACATGAACGAAGCAACATTTGAAGTAGCGACCACTCTTATAAAAACTCTGCAAAAGAAAAAAACTACTGTAATTTTGGCAACAACAAAAGAGGCGATAGCAAATATCTTTTGTAAAAGAAAAATTTATTTTAAAGATGGTTCAATAGTAGATAAATTATAAAATAAAATGCCTAGAAAATTAACTAGGCATTTTTTAATATAAATTTATAATAATATTTCATTATTAGGTGTATCATTTTTTATGCTGTTATTGAAAGTGTCTTTATTGTTTTTGTCATTGTCTGAATTTTTCTTTTGAGTTCCAAAAATTTCAGATAATGTAGATATATTTGTGTTTTTACCCAAAAGAGACATTAATAAGGGGAGAATGTTATTATTAGAATCATTTCCAAATAAATTTGCAAAAGAATTAAAGAAATTGTTTTGATTATTATTGTTACTATTTAAATTTTCATTATTAAAGTTTGCATTCATAAAATCACTCTTCTGTTCATTATTGCTTGAAAAATTGGTATTGCTTTGATTATTTTCGTTTTGAACAAAAGAATATGCCTCTTTAGGATAAGATGAAAAGGCAGGGTTATTTTGATAATTATTGCTTGAAGAATTAAAATTAGATGTGTTTCCCATCATCATTTTAGAAAATAATTCAAAGATATTATTATCCATATAGTTTTATATGTCTTTGTAAATCAAAAAGTTACAAATTTTTGATGTGAAAAATATCAATCAACTATGTGCTAAAAAAAATTGAAATAATCAATTTTTTTTATTGCTTGAAGGCAATTGACACGTTTGAACGTGTCAGCACATAGTTAGAGTTTTCTAAACCTTAATGTAAATAAAGAAATCTAAATCATTTAAAATCAAAATAATTTAATATTATGGTTTATAATTAATAATTAAATTAAAATAACATATTTAGACAAATTTTTGTGTAATAAATTGATAAATTCTCATATATTGAAATAGGAGTTAAAAATGTCAAAATTATCAGATTTCAAATATGAAGATTTATCAAAAGAAAAAGATTTAAAAAAAGAAAAAATTGATGATAGTGTAAATGAAAAAAAGATTCAAGAGAAATATGATGAGTATAAAGATATGTCTCAAAAAGATTTAAGTGAAGAATTATTTAAAGAAGTTTCACGACAAAAATCTAAAGGGACATTTAATTATAATGCACTATCTTCTATGGTAGAAAATCTTCGACCATCATTAACTCAAGAGCAATATCAAAATATGAAAAGGATTTTGGAAAGTTTAAAATGATAAATAATAAGATAGATAAAATGCTTTTAAATATGGTCTATTTTTTAGAAAATGATAAAAAATGGGAATGTATAGTAAAAGCATTTGATTACCAAAGATTAAAAAATATTTTAATACATAAAAAAATAGAAATTTTAAATGAATATCCCTTTATCAACTCAATAAGAATACTTGCAGATAAACGTCAAATTTCTATGCTTTCTAATATGAGTCAAGTAAAATTTATTTCGTCAGTAAGCAAAGCATCAACTCTTATGCAAGTATCAAGAAAGATATTAGGAATAGAAAATTGTTCTTTGACTGGCAAAGATGTAGGGATAGCCTTTATTGATACAGGAATATATGAACATATAGATTTTATAGTTGGAAAGAAAAGAATTGTTTTTTTTAAAGATTTTATAAATGAAAAAGAAAACTGTTATGATGATAATGGACATGGAACTTTTATTACAGGAGTTTGTTGTGGAAATGGTGCTTTATCAGGAGGAAAATATTCAGGAGTAGCACCTCAGGCTAATATTATTAGTTTAAAAGCCTTGAATGGATTAGGAGAAGCATCAGCAGATAAAATTTTGAATGCTATGGAATGGATATACAATAATTATAAACAATATAATATAAAAGTTGTCTGCATGAGTTTTGGAAGTGAACCACTTGGAATAAATGACCCTATTATGGCAGGTGCAGAGGCATTATGGCAAGAAGGAATAGTAGTTGTTGCTGCAGCAGGGAATAGTGGTCCAGAATTTCAAACTATAAAAAGTCCAGGGGTATCCAGTAAAATAATAACGGTTGGTGGATTTAATGATAATCGAATTTCGCAAGAAGAATTTGATGAACATTATTTTGAAATAGCAGAGTTTTCTTCAAGAGGTCCAGCCTTTCAAAGATATAAACCAGATTTGATTGCACCATCAGTAGATATAATTTCATGTGGAAGAGATAAACCCTATATAACATTAAGTGGAACATCTGTTGCAACGCCAATGATTGCAGGTTGTGCGACATTAATTTTAGAAAGAGAACCATATTTAAAACCGAATGATGTGAAAAGAAAATTACTTTCTTGTTGTAAGCCTATATCTTTTAATAAAAATTATGAAGGGTATGGTTATCCTAAAATAGATCAAATTTTAAAAACTAATTGATAAGTATTCAATTAGTTTTTTTTAAATATAAAAATTGTCATTTTTCTTGACCGGGGGGGGGATTTTGTTATACTGAAAGAAATAAATAGTGTGGAATTTATGAATATTAAGATCAAATTATAAAATTATATATTATTTGTATTAATTTTAACTTTATTATAAGTAATTGTGTGTTTAATTTATAATTTTTTTATTTTTATGATGTTATGAAAATAAAGGATATAAAAATAATGTAAAAAAGGAGAGATAAAATGAAAAAAAATGTATGTTTATATTGTATTTTTTCTATTTTATTGATGTTAGGGGGCATATTCTTTATATCTCAAAATTTTCATATTACTATCATAGATAGTGCAGAAGCTTCAGAAATAAAAATGTATATTACAGTAAAACAATATACATATAATTGGGATGGGACTTCATCACAACAAAGATATGCAACTTCTGAGTGGGGAAGCACTTATGATCCAATAAATTCTGTAGAAGTGTCTATTTCTACAACATGTAACTATAGTCATGATAGTTCTGGCGGAACAAAGTTATTATGGGCAGATGAAACATGTGAACTTTATGCACATGGTCGTTCCACATGGGGAGAAGAAGTTAATCTTACCGCAAATGTTGGTCTAAATATATCATCTAAAGATTATTTTACTTCTTCTCATAGTGGACTTAGTTTTTCTTATTCTTATGCAAAACTTGGATATTATATTAATGTTAATAGAAGTGTTTATATATATCATAGCCCAAAAACTTTTTCAACACCATTTTATTGGAATTTTAATTCATCAGATCAAGATGTTTATAAATATGTTACTTTGAAGAATTTGTGCTATTGGGACTTTCCTTCAGTTAATCCTACTAGAACTGGTTATAGTTTCAAAGGTTGGTATTCAACAAGAGATGGAAGTGAGCAAAGAACCACATCAACGAGGGTTCTATATACCTCAACACCTAAAGTCTATGCCCAATGGACAGCGAATACATATACAGTAACATTGGATAAGCAGAGTGGAAGTGGAGGAAGCAGTTCAGTAACAGCGACATATGATAGTGCAATGCCTGAAATAAATCCACCAACACGGACAGGGTATAGTTTTCAAGGATACTATACAGGGACAAATGGAAGTGGAACAAAGTATTATGATAATAATGGAAAAAGTGTGAGAAATTGGGATAAAACATCAGATACAACACTATATGCCCATTGGGTAACAAATGGGTATCAATTAATAGCGAATGCGAATGGTGGAAGTATGGCAAATCTATCAGGATGGAGTGGAAATTCAACAAGATTAGAAAAAACAGTGGATTATGATGAAGCATATGGGACATTACCAACCCCAACAAGGACAGGCTATACATTTGACGGTTGGTATACAGCAAGTAGTGGAGGAAACCCAGTATCAACATCGACAAAAATGACAAGCAGTAGTTGGAATGAAGGTGAAAAAGCAAATATCTATGCCCATTGGACAGCAAATAGTTATAAAATAACATTTAACCAAAATAGTGGAAGTGGAGGAAGTAGTTCAACAACAGTAACGTATGATAAAGCGATGCCAAGTATAACGATACCGAAACGGACAGGATATTCATTTGAAGGATATTATGATAGTCCACAAACAGATTATGGAGATACCGGAGGAGGGACACAATACTATAAATCTGATGGGACGAGTGCAAGGAATTGGGACAAAGCAACAGATACAACATTGTATGCTAGATGGTTGCCTCGAGATGATTATAAAGTAGATATAAATATATTGAGTCCAACAGGGGAGCAAGATTATAAAAGTGGGACAATGACGCAAGCGTATGGAAGCACAATAAAAGAGGGAATAAATGACCAAGGATTTGATAATATAACATATAAAGAGAGTTGGACGATATCGAAAATAACCCCAACGCCAGGATATGTATTGACATCGGTAAGTGCGAATGCAGGGACGTTGGTAGATAATGGAGATGGGACATATACATTTACAGCAAATTTCACAAGTGATCCAAATGGGAGTTGGGACGCAGTGATAACGATACAGATGGGAGATACATGGACAAATTATGCAGAAGAGCCAACAGTTAAAAGAAAAATAGAAGTTAATGGAACTACGGTAGAAGCAAGAGAGATATCAAAACCAGAACATTTAGCATGGATATCAAAGATGTTATTGACGACAAGTAATGGAGGGTATTACATACAGACAAAAACAATAGATATGAGTGACCATTATTGGTATCCAATAGGAGCAAATGGTAGAGCATTTACAGGATATTATAACGGTCAAGGATATGCGATAATGAATGTAGAAACAAGTCCAAATATGGTAACAGAGAGTGGATTATTTGGATATATACAAGGTGGAACAGTAGAGAATGTAACAATGCTAAATGCAAAAATTCAAGGAGGAATAGATAGTGGAGGGATAGCCGGAGTAAATAACGGAGGAGTAATAAGAAACTGCTATGTAGAAGGAGATGTAACAGCGACAAATAGAGGGGTATCAAGCACTCAATATTCAATAGGAGGCCTTGTAGGCTATTCAACAAGTGGACAGATAGAGAGTAGTTATTATGCAGGAACAATAAGTGGGACAGGAAATAGATATTATGGTTTGTTGATAGGATATGGAGAGAATAGTAGTATAAGAGACAGTATAGGTAAGACGACAGGGAATACAGCATACTATAATAATGGAGTAAGTGTAGAAAGCAGTTTGTATATAACAGGAGCAAATTATATAACAAAGAAATATTATGAAGGAACATTTGCAAACTGGGTAATAACAAATGGACAGCCTTTGCCATCAGGTTTAACATGGATAGGAAATGCAGGCGACAAGGTAACAAATATCTCACAAATTACTGCTTGTGGTTATTCTAAAGTGTGAAATTAACATAAAAGAAAAAAGAAAGGAATAAGCAACCTTTCTTTTTTTATAGATTTTTAAGTCGATTTTTGTCAAAAATGGTCGTTTTTATTTTTTGACTTAAAAATGCTGTTATTATTATTTTGCTTTAAAATGAAATACTTGTATAATATTTTTAGTAATAACTTGAGTTTATGTAAAAATATTTGGTCAGTTAATTTTCTTTATTCTTAATAAATATAGTATTTTTTTTGATAAATTATATTAAAAAAAATTAAGTAAAAGAAAAAATAGACCTATTTAGATCTATTTATCTCTCCACCAACGCAGAGTTATGAATGGAATAAATTTATTTGAACTCGTTATGTTATTCCATAAATATAATAACAAAAAAAGGAAGGTATGTCAAACAAATGAAAGAAAATAAAGAATATTTTTTAGGCCTTGATATTGGTTCATCGAGTTGTGGTTGGGCTGTTACTGATAGTGAATACAATATCCTTAAAGCAAAAGGCAAAAAACTTTGGGGTGTTAGACTTTTTGAAGAAGCAAGCACTGCAGAAGAAAGGCGTATTTTTAGAAGTAATAGAAGAAGACTTGATAGAAGAAAGTTGAAGTTGATGTGGCTTCAAGAAATATTTGCAAATGAGATTGGTAAGATAGATAAAAATTTTTTTGCTAGAATGAAATATAGCAGTTTATTTACTGATGATAAAATTAAAATGAATGAACATTTGAAATCAAAATATTCTTTATTTGATGACAATAACCAGAATGGTAAATATACTGATTCTGAATATTTTAAAGATTACAAGACAATTTATCATTTAAGAAAAGAATTGCTTACAACTCCTGCGAAAGATATCAGACTTCTTTATCTTGCACTTCATAATATTATTAAGAGAAGGGGACATTTTTTAATAGAAGGAGAGTTAAACGAAAATAATGGTTCTTTTATTGATGAGTTAAATAAATTTGTGAGATGTTACAATAGTTTGATTGAGCAATATGAGTTTGACAATAATGATTATAATAAATTAAAAGAATTGGAAGAAAATTCAAATCTATTGAAAGAAATTAATAAGTTAGGCAAAAAAGATTTAAAAAATAAATTAAATTCTTTGTTAGTTGTAAAAGAAGATAAATTATCAAAATTAATGATAGAACCAATAGTTTCTGGGAAGTTAAATTTGGAATCATTGATTAAGATTTTGAATATAGAATTTGATGAAAATGATTTGAAAATTGATTTTTCAAGTGAAGATTATGAAAATAAATTTTTACCTATTATAGATAAATTACCAGAAGATTGGCCTGATTTAATTGAAGAATTGAAAAAATGTTATAATTCTTTAAAATTATCAAGTATTTTAAATGGTAAAAATTATATATGTGAGGCTATGGTTGACATATATAATAAACATAATTTACAACTTAATGGGACTAATGAAGATGGCAAAAAAGTAAAAAAAGGATTTAAAGATTTTATTAAAGAGTTCTATCCATCTAAATACAATGAAATTTTCAGAGATAATTTAACAAATGATAAAACATTTAATTATTGTTCATATATAAATTCTGATCTCGTTAATGGTAAAAAACAATTATTACAAAAAGTCAATGAGAAAGGTAAAACAAAAGATAGTGTTAGAAGTTCAAGAGATGAATTTTATAAATATATAAAATCAATTTTAAATTTAACACCTGAAAACATTGATGAAAGTAAGGGAAATGAATATGAAAAATTAAAACAAGAGTTTATAAATTTAATGGACGAACAAGAGTTTTTACCAAGACTTAGACGTAAAGAAAATGGACTATTTCCAAATCAATTATATCAAAATGAAGTGAAAAAAATATTAGAAATCAATAGTTCTAAATATACGTTTTTAAATGATAAAGATGAAAGTGGGCTTAGCAACAAAGATAAAATTTTACAAATTTTAACGTTTAGAATTCCTTATTTTGTAGGGCCTATTGGCGAAAATCAAAAGACTGATAATCATTGGGCTGTAAAAAAGAATTGTAATTTAGCATTTAAACCATGGAATTTAGATAAAATTATAGATTTAGATAAAAGTGAAGATGAATTCATTCAAAGAATGATAAATAAATGTACGTATTTACCAGAAGAACCTGTATTGCCTAAAAATTCACTATTATTTTCTAGATATTGTGTATTGAATGAACTTAATAAGTTGACTATTAATGGGAAATATATTTCGGTTCCTTTAAAACAAAAAGTATTTGATGAATTGTTTAAAAAATATGCAAAGATTTCTCCTAAAAAATTACAAGATTTTTTAGTTTCAGAAGGTTATTTCCCAAATAAGGATAGTGCAATTATTGGTGGAATTGATAAGGAGTTTAAAAGCAGTTATAAAAGTTATATTGTTTTTTGCGATATTTTAGGTCAAGATTTTGTCGAAAGAAATGAAAAAATGATTGACGAAATTATCAAATTACATACTATAGTTTCTGACAAAAAAAGGCTTATTGAAAGGATAAAAATAGAATTTCCAAATGTTTTCACAGACGAACAATTAAAAAAGATTAAAGCATTAAATTTTTCAGGTTGGGGTTCTCTTTCTTATAAATTTTTACAAAATTATATATTCGTGAATAAGAAAACTCAACAAAATACTGATGTTATGACTGAATTATGGCAAACTAATAATAACCTTCAACAAATATTAAGTTCAGACTATACTTTGAGTGAAAAACTTGAAAACTATTATAATAAGCATAAAGATGACATAATTTATCAAGATGTTGAAAATCTTTATTGCTCACCTGCAGTAAAAAGAGGTATTTGGCAAACCATTTTAGTAATAAAAGATGTTATTAAAACAATGAGACAAAAACCAAGTAAAATTTTTGTTGAGGTTACAAGACATGATGATGAAAAAGGGGAAAAGGGTAGAAAATTATCAAGATATAAAAGTTTGAAAAAAATATATGAATCTAAAGAGTTTAAAGATTCATTTAAAAATACAAAAGACGATTTAGAACAATTATTAAGAGAATTAAATAAACAAGATGATTTAACTATGAGAAGCGATAGGTTATTTTTATATTTTATGCAAGAAGGAAAATGTGCCTATTCAGGGAAACCTATTGACATTGAAGATTTGATAAGTGGTTCAGGTAAATATGATATTGACCATATAATTCCACAATCTTTTGGAAAAGATGATAGCATAAATAATAAAGTTTTAGTTTGTAGCGAATTAAATAGGGAAAAGTCGAATATTTATCCTATATTCAAAGATGATAAATTTAATTATATTCTTAATAATGAAACAATGTCAATGTGGAAAAAATGGAAAGAACATGGACTTATGTCGCAAATAAAATATGACAGATTGGTAAGAAAAGATGAACTTTCTGACGAAGAGAGAAAAGGTTTTATTGAAAGACAACTTGTAGAAACAAATCAATCAGTAAAAGCAGTAATTGATTTATTAAAACAAATTATGGATAACCCAAGAGATATTATTTATTCAAAAGCAAGATTAGTAAGTGATTTTAGGCATAAATATGATATTTTAAAGTGTAGAGATGTTAATGATTTGCACCATGCAAAGGACGCTTATTTGAATATTGTTGTAGGAAATTGTGTAAGGGCAAGATTTACTGATAATATTAGAAACTTTATTAAATCAAATAACAATAAAGAAGAAAAAGAGAAAAACACTTACAATGTTATGAAGATTTTTGAACATTCAATATATGATTTTAAAAATTCAAATTGTGTATGGAACAATACAAATATTTTAGAAAAAGTTAAGAAAAATTGTTTAAGAAATGATTGCCTTATAAGTAAAATGAGTTATAAAAAATTGAATACAAATTTTTATGATCAAACAATATATAAGAACAAAGAACATCAAGTAAGTTTTGGGGATATTATTCCACTTAAAGGGGAAAACAATCCGTTAAGTAATATAGAAAGATATGGTGGATATAATTCATATTCTTATGGTTATTATATGGTAATTGAAGATGAACAAGAAAAGAAAAAACAAATTATACGTGAAAAGTATTTACTACCTGTCCCTGTTTTATATATTAAAAAGTTTAATAATGATAAGATCAAAATTTTAAATGAATTAACTAAAGATTACAAATTGAAAAATCCAAAAATTTTAAAAGATTCAGTAAATATTCAATCTACAATAAAAATAGGCAAAGGGGAATACTGGATAGGTGGTGTAACAAATTCAAGTTATGTTTTACATAATGCAAATGAGTGGTTTGTTGACAAAGAAACATCTGATTATATAAGAATTGTAAAAAAATATGAAGATATGCTAAAACGAAAAATTGATATAAAAGATGCTTGTAAATTTGAAGATAAAATTATTTTATCAAAACCAGCCAAAGATGAAAATAAAGAAGTTTCTTTGTTTAGAGACAAAAATGTTAAGTTATATGATAATATATTAAAACAACTTGAAAAAGAAATTTATAAAGATATGCAACTTCAAGAAAATTTATATAAAGATTTGAAAGAAAATTTTAATAAATTTTTAACTTTGTCTGTTTCTGACCAAGCCAAAGTTTTATCTGGCATAATTAACAGAATGGCAACAGGAGCAGCACTTGCAGATATAAGTCTTTTAAATGGTAAAAAAGGTTTAGGAATGTTGAAAATAGCACAAAAGATTACTAATATAGATATAAGACTTATTATCAAATCACCTTCGGGTATATATGATAGGGTAGAGAAGTTATAGATTATGGGATTTAGAACTGTTGTAATCAAAAAGCGAAGTAAACTAGATTTGAAAATGAATTATCTGGTATGTAGAAATGATGAAGAAACACGAATTTACATACCAGAGATTTCAAATCTCATTATAGAATCAACTGCTGTATCTTTGACTTGTGCTCTTATAAGTGAACTTGTGAAAAATAATGTAAAAATTATATTTTGCGATGAAAAACATAGCCCAGAGAGTGAACTAGTTGGTTATAATATAAATTATAATAATTCTAAAAAAATATCTTGGCAAATTCAATGGAAGGAAGATATCAAAGGCAAGGTTTGGCAAAAAATTATTCAGAATAAAATATTAAAACAAAAGGAATTTTTGCAAGAATTAAACTATCCTAAAGAAGCAGAACTTCTTCAATTATATCAAGAAGATGTTGAATTAAATGATATTACAAATCGAGAAGGTCATTCAGCAAAAGTTTATTTTAATGCTTTGTTTGGCTTTGATTTTTCACGAAGAGATTCGCATTTTGTTAATAGTGCTTTAAATTATGGTTATGCAATTATTCTTGCTTGTTTTAATAGAGAAATTGTTTCAAATGGATATATCACTCAATTAGGAATCTGGCATCATAATGAATTTAATCATTTTAATTTATCTTGTGATTTAATGGAACCATTTAGAATTTTAGTTGATAGAAAAGTTTATTTTTTAGAAGATGGAGATTTAAATTATAAGATGAAGATTTTAGAAATATTAGATGAAAAAGTAAAGATTGATGGGAAAGAGCAATATCTTGAAAATGCGATATCTCAATATTGTAATTCAATTTTTGAGTCTTTAAATAAGGAGGATATAAACTTATTAAGGTTTTATGAATAGAAGAATAATGAGATTGATAGTGTTTTTTGATTTACCAACGCAAACTGATAAAGATTTGATTGAATATAGAAAATTTCGCAACTTTTTAATTAAAAACGGCTTTATAATGATGCAAAAATCAGTCTATTCTAAATTGGTTTTAAATAATAATTCATCAAATTTATTAAAAAAGCAAGTTTATAAAAATATACCTAAAGATGGCCTTGTGCAGTTGTTGCAAATTACAGAAAAACAATATTCAAGTATTGAATATTTAATTGGCAGTTCTCAAAATAAAATAATAGATAGTAATAAAAGGATATTAGAAATTTGAAGTTAGTTCACCCCCATATTACTCAACATATTGATTTTAATAAAAACTTTGCATATACATTAGTAATAGAAAATTCTAATGAGTTTTTTAATTTAACTAATCAATTAATAAACCAGATAGATAAAAATAAATATGGTGAATTTGTATTGTCTGAAAATGTAAACATAATTGATATTTCAAAATTTATATCAGTGGTTTTTGATTATTATAATTTAATTGATGATGATAAGAAAATTGAAAACAATATAAATAAAAGGTTAGTAAATTATCTTAAAAAAGAAGATTTTATAAGTGAATTTTGTGATTTAAATAGTCGGATGAATTTAATAAGTGAAAAGATATTGTGTGATTTGAATTTACCAATAATATCAACAGAAGGGTTGACAGAAGAAAAATTTGTTAAATTGATGGGATATAAATTGTCAAAAAGAGAAAATTTAATAGAACGAATAATAGATTATATAAGTTTTCAACAGGAAATTAAAGATATAAAGGTGATAGTATTTATTAATTTAAGTTCAGTATTAAATTCTGAAGAAATAAATGAAATTATAAAACAATTAAATTACCAACAAATAAATATATTAATGATTGAATCTCAAGATAAATATCAATTGAATAAAACAAAGAAAATAATAATTGATAAAGATTTATGTGAGATTTGACATAGTGCTTAAAATAAGATATAATATAAAAAATAAGTTAAAGAAGGGATAAAATGCTGTTAACATTAAATAATTCTTAACTTTTGAGGTTTGAGAGTTATGTTATTCCTTCTATAACTAAAACAATGGTTTTGTTGAAAGTATGTTAACCGATGTTTGAGAGTTATGTTATTCCTTCTATAACTAAAACTGACTTTTACAATGACAACACCATTCTTCAGTTTGAGAGTTATGTTATTCCTTCTATAACTAAAACAACACTTCAAACATTGTTTGGAGATTTAAGGTTTGAGAGTTATGTTATTCCTTCTATAACTAAAACCACTCTGTAAGTGCTACAAAATAGCCACTATGTTTGAGAGTTATGTTATTCCTTCTATAACTAAAACATGACGATATAACTGATACAACTAAATGGGGTTTGAGAGTTATGTTATTCCTTCTATAACTAAAACTGAAACGATTGAAGAAGCATTACAAGAAGTGTTTGAGAGTTATGTTATTCCTTCTATAACTAAAACGATTTGCTCTTGTATGTCCCAACACTTTGTGTTTGAGAGTTATGTTATTCCTTCTATAACTAAAACTGCAACAATTCATAAAAACAGGTGGCACAGGTTTGAGAGTTATGTTATTCCTTCTATAACTAAAACCATAAATTTCTTTATCATGTTCATTCATAAGTTTGAGAGTTATGTTATTCCTTCTATAACTAAAACATTTGCTTTATACCATTTTGAAACATTACCGTTTGAGAGTTATGTTATTCCTTCTATAACTAAAACATCAGTTGTAGTAACTTTCCCTTTGATTTTGTTTGAGAGTTATGTTATTCCTTCTATAACTAAAACAACTAACCCAATAGATGAGATAAAGTCTTGGTTTGAGAGTTATGTTATTCCTTCCATAATTAAAACTGTTTTTTTATTGCTATAAATTCTTTATTAGTTTGAGAGTTATGTTATTCCTTTTATAACTAAAACTAAAGCCATTCAAGCATTGCTTGAAGCACGGTTTGAGAGTTATGTTAAGATTTGATTTAGTGTAAATAAAAGATGTGCTAGCACATCTTTTATTTTTTTATCTCCATAATTAGTTCTTTAATTTTTTTATTTGCATTTGGAAGTTTTGCGTTTTGCATATTTTTTATATATTTATCCTTATTTTGATATAAATTTTTGATTTTAATTACAAACATTTTGTCATCAAAATTTTCTTCTTCAATCATATCGCTGAATCCGAGTTTAGTAAATAATTTTGCATTTTCTATTTGATCTCCTCTTGAACATTTTTTTGAAAGGGGAATCAGAAGCATAGGTTTTCTTAAAGTTAAAAATTCATTTATTGCTCCAGAACCTGCTCGTGATAAAACAATATCGGCAAAGTCGAGATAATCTCCAATATTCTCTGCATAAGGCACTTGAAGATAATTTTTGTGATGTTTAATTTCTTTTGCTTGTTTTCCTGTTATATGCAAAACATTAAAATTTTTTGTAAGTGTGTCTATATTTATCCATACTTTTTCATTAATAAATTTAGCACCAGTAGAGCCGCCAATAATCAACAGGTTAGGTTTAGTTTTATCAATATTTTCAAATTTAATTTTTTTCTTGCTTCCTTTCAAAACATTATTTCGAATAGGTTGACCTGTATAGATGCATTTTGAACTATATTGTTCAGTTTTTTCAAACGCAACACACATTTTTTTGCAATAGTGTAAGATGATTTTATTTGCCAGTCCTAAACTTAAATCAGATTCATGACTTATGATTGGAATTCCTAATTTATGTGCTGCAATTACGACTGGCACAGCAACGAATCCACCTTTTGAAAATATTATATTTGGTTTTATTTCTTTTAAAATTTTTTTTGATTGGTTGATTGATTTTAAAAGTTTGAATGGAATTAGAAAGTTTTGAAAAGTGAATTTCCTTTCTAATTTAACTGTAGAAATTTGATGATATTTTATGTCATCAAACTTTGAAATAATATCTTTTTCCATTCCTTTTCCACCAATATAGTGAAATTCAAATTCTTTGTCAAGTTCTTCTTTGACCGCAATCGCTGGGTAAACATGCCCAGCAGTGCCTCCACCAGTTAATACAATTTTATTCATACAATCTCCATTCAATTATTATCTTATGCATCATTTTATTATTTATGACAAATTTCGACATAATCTATTTTTATAAATAAAAATGAATAATTATGCAAAAATTATGATAAATATACAAAGATAAATAAAAAAAATAATTATCATTTGATATATAAAATAATAATTAATCATCTTATAATAAAGGAAATAAAACATTTTTATTGTTTAAAATAAAACTTTATGCTATACTAATATAGGAAATTATTGGCAAGGAGAATTTAATGGCTGAGCAAAATTATAATGCGAAAGATATAGTTGTTTTAGAGGGACTAGATGCTGTCCGTTTGCGTCCAGGTATGTATATTGGAACTACAGGTTCAAAAGGTATGCATCATTTATTATGGGAAATAGTTGATAATGCTATTGACGAAATTTCGAATGGATTTGGTGATACTATAAAAATAACATTAAATACAGATGGTTCTGTAACTGTTGAAGATAATGGTCGTGGAATTCCTGTAGATAATCATCCAACACTTCATAAATCTGGTGTTGAAGTTGTTTATACGACATTGCATGCAGGTGGAAAATTTAATACAGATAATTATAAGTTTTCTGGTGGACTACATGGTGTAGGTGCTTCTGTAACAAATGCATTATCAAAATGGTGTAATGTAACAGTATACAAAGATAAAAAGGAATATTTTATTGCTTTTCATTCATATATGGATGAAGATGGGAAGATGCATAGTGGAATACCTGTAGAACCTTTGAAAGTAGTTGGAAAAACTGATAAGACGGGAACAAAGGTTACCTTTTTGCCAGATAGTGATATGTTTGGAAATCTTAAATTTAATTTTGAAACCATTTGCACTAGAGCAAAAGAACTTGCATTTTTGAATAAAGGGTTAAAAATTGATTTAACTGATCTAAATACAGATAGACATGAGTTTTATCATTATGAGGGTGGTATTGCTGACTTTGTTGAATATTTAGTTGAAGGCAAAAATAAGTTGTTTAATAAGCCAGTTTATTTTCATGCAGAAGATAAAAATTTTGATTTACAAGTGGCATTTATTTATACAGATAGTTATACCGAGAACTCATTTTCATTTGTAAATAATATTCCTACAATCGAAGGTGGAACACATGAAACAGGTTTTAGATCTGCATTTACGAAAGTAATGAATGAATATGCAAGAAATAACAATCTTTTGAAAGAAAAAGAACAAAATCTTTTAGGTGAAGACTTTAGGGAAGGAATAAATGTTGTTTTGAATGTGAAGATGAACAATGTTCAGTTTGAAGGACAAACAAAAACAAAACTTGGAAACCCTGAAGCAAAGACAATGGTTGAGAATTTGACTATAAAAGAACTTTCTTTGTTTTTTGCTGATAAGAAAAACTCGACAACTGCAGAGATAATTGTAAATAAAGCAAAAGGTGCAGCAAAAGTTAGAGAGGCAGCAAAGAAAGCGAAGGAACTTACAAGAGCCAAAAATTCTGCAGAAAACTTCAATTTGGTCGGGAAGTTGTCAGCAGCAACATCTAAAAATAGAGATATTTGTGAACTTTTTATTGTTGAGGGAGATTCTGCTGGTGGCTCAGCAAAACAAGGTCGTGATAGAAAATTTCAAGCGATTTTGCCTTTAAGGGGAAAACCATTAAATGCAGAGAAAAAACGAATAGATCAGGTTCTTGCTAATGAAGAAATAAGAACTATAATTTCGGCATTGAATACAGGAATTGGAGAAGATTTTGATTTGTCGGGATTGAGATACAATAAGGTTATTATCTTAAGCGATGCCGACCAAGATGGTGCACATATAAGGGCAATTCTTTTAACATTCTTCTTTAGATATATGAGAGAACTTATTAATGATGGTCATGTTTTTATAGGACTTCCACCACTTTATAAGGTTTATAAAAAAGATTATACAGAATATGTTTATTCTGATAATGAACTTCCTGAAGCAATTAATAGAGCAGGAAGAAATTATAGTTTGCAACGTTATAAAGGTCTTGGAGAAATGAATCCTGAACAACTTTGGGAAACAACAATGGATCCTGATAAGCGTAATCTTATTCAAGTAACAATAGAAGATGCAGCAGAAGCAGAAAGAATGGTAACAACTCTTATGGGTGATGATATTGAAGCAAGAAAAGCATATATCAATGAACATGCTAATTTTGATAGGGAAGATGATTTCTTGAAAAATTATAAAAAAATATAATATAAAAAATAAATAATAAATTAAATACGACAAAATAAATAAAAATATTTAATTATAAATTATTAAAAAAATAAAAATAAATAAAAAATAAATTGATTAAAAATATAAATATAAATAAAAACAATAAAAAATTAAAATAAATTTGAAAAATATTTTTTTTGATTGGTATACAAATTAAATTTAGGAGAAATTATGCAAAATAAGAACAACTTTGAGCAAGAAAAATTGAATTACGGAGACGAGGAAGAAATTATTCAAACTTCAGAAAATGATAATAATGGTTCAGATAATGGAGATGAAAAGGGCATAATTTATAAAAGCATGAGTGAAGTTCTTCACGATTCTATGATTCCATATACTGAATGTGTTGTTATGGATAGGGCACTTCCTAGAGTTGAAGATGGTTTAAAACCCGTTCAACGTCGTATTCTTTATTCAATGCTTGAACTTGGTGTAACTCCGGACAAGCCTTATAGAAAAAGTGCAAGAATTGTCGGTGATTGTCTTGGTAAATATCATCCACATGGTGATAGTTCGGTATATGATGCAATGTGCCGTATGGCTCAAGATTGGGTCTTAAGAGCGCCTCTTGTTGATGGGCATGGAAACTTCGGCTCGATTGATGGTGATTCTCCAGCCGCTATGCGTTATACAGAAACAAGGCTCACTCCACTTGCTATGGAACTTATGCGAGATTTAGAAAAAGATACTGTTAGATGGAGTTTAAACTTTGATGATACGTTAAAAGAGCCCGATATGTTTCCTGGAAGATTTCCTAATCTTCTTGTAAATGGTGCTTCTGGAATTGCTGTAGGTGTTGCAACTAACATTCCTCCACATAATTTAGGTGAGGTAATTGATGGAGTTGTTGCGTATATTAATAATCCAAATATCAAAATAAATGATTTGATGAAAATAATAAAAGCACCTGATTTCCCTTCCGGTGGTGAAATAATTTCAAATGAAGATGGACTTGAACAGGCTTATAAAACTGGTAAGGGCAAAATTATCATTCGTGCAAAGGTAAGTATTGAAAAAAACGGAGATAAACCAAGTTTAATTATTACTGAACTGCCTTATCAAGTGAATAAAGCACAATTACTTCAAAAGATTGCAGAATTAAAAGAAGAAAATAAAGAAAAACTTTCTTCAGTAACAGAGATAAGAGACGAATCAGATAGAAATGGAATGAGAGCAGTTATCAAGTTAAAAAAAGATGCTGACCCTAAAAAAATCCTTGAATATCTTTTTAAAGCAACCAATCTTCAAATTTCTTATGGTATTAATATGGTCGCAATTGCTGGAGGAAAGCCAAAACTTTTAAATCTTCTTGAAATAGTTTCGTATTATGCTCAATATCAACGAGAAATAATTGTTAGAAGAACAAAATATGATTTGAATGTTGCAAAAGAAAGGGCACACATTGTTGAGGGACTACTTATAGCAATTAAAAATATTGACGAAGTCATTAAAATAATCAAAAAATCTGCATCAGTAGGAGAAGCAAAACAAAAATTAAGAGATAAATTTAGTTTGTCTGAAAAACAAGCACAAGCAATTTTAGATATGCGTCTTGCAAGACTTGTTCATTTGGAAGTAAATAAACTTGAAGAAGAACTTGAAGGATTAAAGAAAAAAATTAAAGAATATGAAGAAATCCTTGCTTCAAAAAGAGCACAATATGATGTTGTTAAAAAAGAACTTCTTGAAATTAAAAAGGGATATAATAGTTCAAGAAAGTCTCATATTCTTGGCAATAGTGAAATTAAACTTGAAAGCGTTAAAGAAGATGATGATTCTTCAAAAAATTATATAATGTCCATTTCTGCAGGAAACACTGTTAAAAAAGTTACGACTAAAAATTATGCTATGTCAACAAAAGGTATTGCAGATAATTCAACTATAAATGATATACCAATTCAGGTTGAAACATTCTCTTCTTCTGATACAATTTTAATTTTCACAAGTCAAGGTAATGCTATAAAAAGAAAGGTTAGTGAAATAAAAGAATGCAAGTGGAGAGATAAAGGTTTAAGTCTTCTTTCTATAGAAAAAGCATCATCATTAAATGAAATGCCAGTCTGCATAATGAAATTACCAGAAGAAGGAAGTTTGCTCTTTATGACAAAAAATGGAATGGTGAAGAAAAGTGATGTAAGTGAAATGATGGTGGGCAAACCTTTCTATCAAGTTTGCAAGTTAAGTGATGGAGATGAAGTAAAATCAGTTGAAGTTGATAAAAATGGAAAAAGTATTTTAATGCTTACAAAGAAAGGAATGTCTCTAAATTTTGATAAATCTGATGTGCCAACTCAAGGACGTATTTCTGGTGGTGTAAAAGGTATTAATCTTGATGATGGGGATAGTGTCGTATTTGCCTCTCAACTTGATTTTTCTCATGTTATTGTTGTAACTGATAATGGTTATATCAAAAAGATATCTACAAAAGAATTCCCAATTTCACAACGATATAGAAAAGGACTTAAATATATCAACTTTGCAAAAACTTGCAAAAATGTTTTCTATGTTTGTGGAGTTGATGGTAATTGCACTCTTGCTGTTGATTTTGGTCTTAAAATTTTGCCACTAGACACAAAAAAGATACCAGAGAGTGATAGACTTTCGCAAGGTAATGAAATAATCAAGAAAAATTTCTTTACAATAAATAAATTAATATAGAATTAGAAAGAAATAAGAATTTATATGTTTAAAATAAAAAGAAAAATACAAGAATTTGCTTCTTTAATATTTAGATAACAAATTCTTGTATTTTTTATTTATTCAGTTTAAACTATATGAATTAATATTAATTTTTTAATGCTATTAAATTAAAAGAAAATCTTCTGTATATTCAAGTTGATTATTTTAATTTATTTTCTGAGAATCAACTATTGAAAATCTAACATTATCTAAGTCATAAATAAAACAATCATATGCTTCTTTTTCAGATAAATTTTCTCCAGTTATTGATATTTTTGCACGTTCTGCTTCCATATCATCTCCAAGAAATTTAATGTAATCAATATAAAATATTTTTTTATCATCTTGGTTTTCTAAGTTGCTTATATTAAAAACAGCAGTTCCATTTGAAATTAATTCAGAAGAAAGGTCAATTCTTGAGAAAAAAGATTTTATAGTTGTACTTATTTCTGGTAGAACTGTTGGATTACTAAATAAGCAGCTTTTTAGTAATGAATTGTTAAAATCTTTAGAATTTCCTATTACATTTACATAATAATTTGAAGAATTTTCTAAAAGATTTAAAACTTCATTATGTAAATTATAATAATTATTATAATTATCCCAATCATAAGAATTAGCTCTTGTATATTCGTTATCAAAACTGCCAGAGAAAAAATTTTCTGAAATTTTTGAAGATGGAACATTTGTTTTAAAATTTTCGAAGGCAGAAGCAACCTTATAAGAATCTTCTTTGTTACCTTCAAAAGATAACTTTATATAAGCCGAAGCAGTATCTTTTCCAAATTTTTCTTTTGCAGTTCCAAGTATTGAATAATTTCCATCATCTTCAAATTGTAAAGTATGAGGAATAAAATCATCATATCCTGATTTTTCTCTTACAATTTCAACAATCTTATTATCAGTTTCATTTAAAGTATTAAGTTTTTGATTTCTATCAGATTTTATCATTGATATAGGTACAGCAGCTGCTGAGATTACACCTCCCAATATAATTAATCCAGCAGTAAATCCTCCAGCTATTTTTTAATTACTTTTTGTGTTTTCAGATAAATGATGTTTTTCTCTATTTTTCTTACCTTCTAATTCTTTTTGAAGCATAATTAAATCTCCTTTTATATAAAATAGATTATCACAATTTTTAATATTTATCAAGTGGGGAAATATAAAATTATATAAATTTAGACATAATTTGTCATAAGTAAAAAAAGAAATACATAATTTACTTACGAGATGCTAAATGAAACATATTTTCAATAAAGCATTCATTAAAACTATATTTTGTTTATTAAAGTCAGCAAGCATAGTAAATTTCACTTGATTATATTTAAACAAAATATAGTCAATAATTCAAAAATGAAAAAATTTGACAATATTCTTTATATTAATTTGTATTGTTACAATTTTCTCATTGGTAAAAATTCTTTATTATTTTATTATTAAAAGCGAGGTTTGTAATGCCATTTTGTGTAATCAAATCAAGAACCATTAAAATCTTTTTTGTAATGCTTGCTGTTGTTATTCTTTTATGTATTTCTTTTGAAGGTGGGGCATGTGCACAAGTGTGGTTTGGCTCTTCTTCAAGGCTTGTCCCTATTTATAGGGTAGATACCCAAGAGAAACAAGTCGCAATTTCATTTGATGCTGCATGGGGTGCAGATAAAACGCAAGAAATTATTGATATTCTCAAAGAATATGATGCATCGGCAACATTCTTTTTAGTAGGATTTTGGATTGATAAATATCCAGATATGGTTAAGGCAATAGACGAAGCAGGGCTTGAAATTGGGACTCATTCTAATACTCATCCTGATATGGTAAAACTTGATAAAACTACAATAAAAAACGAACTTACAACTTCAATGGAAAAAATTACTGAAATCACCGGTAAAGAAGTCAGAGTTTTCAGACCACCATACGGCTCTTATAATAACGATCTTTTAAATGTTTGTTCTTCACTTGGACTTAGTGCAGTGCAATGGGACGTAGATACACTCGATTGGAAAGGTTTGTCTGCAAGTGAAGTTACAAGCAGGGTTATGAATCATGTTCAAAATGGGTCGATTATTTTAATGCATAATAATGCTGATCATGTTACAGAATCATTAAGATTAACTCTTGATTGGCTTACAATGAAAGGTTATAAGGTTACGAGCGTTGGTGAACTTATTTATTCTGAAAATTTTACTATTGATTCTAACGGTGTTCAGCATAAAAATTAAAAGGAGAAAATATGAACAATACAACAGCAATTTCAATGCCAAACAACAGAGGAAAAATTATAGGTAAAATACAAGATTCTTCATTTAATAAATTTGAAGTAGAGGGTGAAACGTTTTACGAAGGGAAAATTGCAGTAGATAGATTATCTGAGGCTGTAGATGTATTACCATTTACAATATCAGAAAAACTATTAAAAGGCTATGAATTAAATTTACAAAAAGATGAAAAAGTTGCTTTCGGAGGGGAGTTTAGAAGTTATAATAGAATAGTAGATGGCAAAAGTCGTTTGATTCTTTCATTTTTTGTCAAAGAAGTGCTTGGTAAAGAACATTTCAATGATGAAAATACAAATGAATTATGCTTAACTGGCTATATTTGTAAAGATCCAATTTACAGAACTACACCTTTTAACAGACAGATTTGTGATGTTTTGATTGCAGTAAATAGACCTAATTTTAATAAGTCAGATTATATTCCTTGTATTTTATGGGGAAGAAATGCTAAATTTATTCAAAATCAAAAAGTAGGAACAAAAATTTCATTAACTGGCAGAATACAATCAAGAGATTATAGAAAAGAAGTGGGTGAAGGTGTTTACGAACAACGCACTGCTTATGAAGTTTCTTGTCAGAAAATTGCGATTGAAAGCCAAGTTGAAAATGATCAAGAATATGGTGCTTAAAATAATTAGAGAGATTAAAATCTCTCTTTTTTTATTTAAAAAAATGTGGTATTAAGTTGTGTTTTTTAGTGGGACTATGTGATTGAAATTTGATTTCATCAAATTTCTCATTGCCTTTGGCAATGAAATATGCTTAACAAGCATATTATCACATAGATTTTAGTTAATTTTATTGAAGCAACCAATTATTTTTGATCAATTTTAATAAATAATTTGATGCGATGTTCTTGACTTAAAAATAAATTATATTTTATACTTAATCAAATAAAAGGAGTTTATATGAGGTTATATCATGTTTCGAAAATCCCTAATTTAAAGATTTTAGAACCTCATTTATCAACACACAAAAAACCATATGTTTATGCAACGACCAATTTAGAGTTTGCATTGTTTTTCGGCGGAATTGAAAGTGCAGGTGATTTTGATGGAATATATGGGATAAAAGATGGAACTCCTTTTTTTTATGAGGCTTATGAAGGTGCATTACAAAGAAGATTTGGCGAAGCCACGTGTTATATTTATGAGGTAGATCCTGCAACATTTGAAAAAGATAAAACATCTTTTAAAGGTGAAGTAGTAAGTGAAAAACCTGTTAATACAATTAATTGTGAGAAAATTGATAACCTATATCAATATTTATTAAAACTTAACGATAATGGTAAAATACAATTACATTTTTTTGAAGATACAAAAGAATATAAAGAAATGATAGACAATCATATATTAGATAGAATTTCTAGATTTGGTATTATAAAGAACAAAAATAGTGATATTTATAAGTTTTGTGAAAAACATTTTCGTCATTTACTTGAAGAATTTGTTATTGAAGACAATAAAAATGAACATATGATTTAAGTTCGAAAAATTAAACGAATTTTTATATAATCAATTTTTAATTAATAAGGTATTTCTCTCAAATAGAAATATTAAAAATAGTAAATATTCTGTTTATATCTAGGTTTATTAATTTTTTTTTAATTATTCAAATTGCATATTATAATAAATTTCTAGCATCTCAAGATATCTGTATTTAAGAATAGAAGAATATGTTTGATCTTTACTTATCTGCGAGCCACTACAGAGAGATTGACTTGTTTTACTTGCTTTTTCAAGTGTAGAATCAAGAATTTTTATATTACCTGTTAAGTTATCTTCATATAAGGTTTTAAAATTTGCAATTGTTGTAGCAAGATTGTTATGTGCATTATTTACAGCGAGTCGTGCAGATATTTCATTATAAACAGATGTATCCAAACTTATTGCAATATCATAGATTGTTAAATAAAATTCTTGAAAACAATTAAGTGCTTTAGTTAAAACTTTAGTTTCTTCTCCAGAGAAATTTCCTAACAATTCTTTAGAAGAAAAGTTTATCGTAAGAATTTCACTATCAAGATTTTGATTTGTTTTTATACTATTTTGAACGAGCAAAGCATCATTTTTGTTTGAATAAGCACTGCTTATCACATGGTAATAATTATCATATTTCCATATAAAGCCACCAGCGCCAATAAGCCTATAATCTTCAGCAAGAGTCATTGCCTCTTTTTCAACCTGAGATTTTGAAAGAGAAAGAAGATAAAGTTCAAAGTTGTTAGATTTAATGCTTGTGCTTTCGCTATCTGTTTTAATAAGCAAAAGTGATAAATAATTTGCAACAATGAGACATACAACAAGTAAAGTTGCACCAAGAGAAGTTAAAATTATTTTTTTGTTCTTTTTATAAAAATTTGGCATTATATCTTGATTTACTCCTAATTTAAAATATACAATATAGTGTATGACAAAATAATGCAAACTATGAGAAATAATAAATCTAAAAAATTTGCCAATTTTTCTTAAAAGTTTTATAATATTAAAGTCAAAAAATTAAATTTCTTGGTCAAAAAAAAGGAAATTAATAATTAAAAAACATATATATTTAAGGGTTAAAGGAGGGGAAAATGAATATTAAACCTTTATTTGATAGAGTGGTTTTGCTTCCACTAGAAAATGAAACTGAAACTAAAGGGGGGATATTGCTTCCAACGGCTGCTCAAGAAAAATCACAACTTGCAAAGGTTGTTGCAATCGGCAGTGGAAAAGGTCCTGATGGGAAGGATATTGGTATGCAAGTAAAAGTTGGAGATAAAGTGCTATATGGGAAATATACAGGCACTGAAATTTCGATAGACGATGTAAAATATGTGGTTGTTCGTCAACCTGATATTTTGGCAGTAATTGAATAAAATAGGAGGATTAAGACATTATGGCAAAAAAGATTTTAGAGGGTATTGAAGCAAGAAAAGCACTTGAAAAGGGAGTGAACATTCTTGCAAATACTGTTAAAATAACTCTTGGTCCAAAGGGTAGAAATGTAGTTTTAGGCAAGAAGTATGCTTCACCATTAATTACTAACGATGGTGTTACTATTGCAAAAGAAATTGAACTTGATGACCCATTTGAAAATATGGGTGCAGAACTTATAAAAGAGGTAAGTGTAAAGACAAATGATGTTGCAGGTGATGGAACAACTACTGCAGCAGTATTAGCACAAGCAATTGTTCGTGAAGGAATGAAAAACTTTGCTGCAGGTGCAAATCCAATTATTCTTAAAAAAGGTATATTTAAAGCAGTTGATAAAATTGTTGATAAACTTAAAGAAATATCAAAAGATGTCAATGATTCAAAGGATATTATGCAAGTTGCATCTATTTCTGCAGGAGATGAAGAGGTTGGAAAACTTATTGCTTCTGCAATGGAAAAGGTTGGAAGTGATGGAGTTATTACAGTAGAAGAATCACAAACAATGAAAACTGAATTATCAGTTGTTGAAGGTATGCAATTTGACAGGGGTTATTTATCTCCATATATGTGCACTAATACAGATAAAATGCTTGCAGAACTTGATGACCCATATATTTTGATAACAGACAAAAAAATATCAAATATTCAAGAACTTCTTCCACTTCTTGAACAAATTGTTAAAATGTCAGCAAAACTTTTAATAATTGCTGATGATGTTGAAGGTGAGGCTTTGACAACTTTGATTCTTAACAAACTCCGTGGAACTTTTAATTGTGTCGCAGTAAAAGCCCCAAGTTTTGGAGAAAAGCGTAAAGCAATGCTTGAGGATATTGCAATTCTTACTGGTGGAAGTGTAATTTCTGAAGAACTAGGACTTGATTTTAAAAATATCTCTATTGATATGCTTGGCAGAGCAAAAATGGTTAAGGTTGATAAAGATAATACAACCATTGTTGAAGGTGCTGGAGATAGCGAAAAAATAAAGTCAAGAGTTAATGCAATAAAAGCACAAATAAAACTTCAAAAGAGTGAATATGAAATTGAAAAACTTAATGAAAGACTTGCAAAACTTGCAGGTGGTGTTGCAGTTATAAAAGTTGGTGCAGCGACAGAGGTTGAAATGAAAGAAAAGAAACTTCGTATCGAAGATGCTCTTGCTGCAACAAAGGCTGCCAGTGAAGAAGGTGTTGTTCCTGGTGGTGGGGTTGCTCTTTTAAAGACTACACCTGTAGTTAAAGAACTTGTTGAAACCTTGTCTGGAGATGAAAAAACAGGTGCAAATATTGTTTTAAGAGCGATAGAAGAACCAATTAGACAAATCGCTAAAAATTCTGGTGTTGATGGTGGTGTAGTAGTAAATAAAATTTATGAAAACCTTGATAAAAATGCTTTTGGATTTGATGCTCTCAACAATGAATATTGTGATATAATTGAAAGGGGAATTATAGACCCTACAAAAGTTACAAGATCTGCCCTTCAAAATGCAGCATCTGTTGCTGCCACTATGCTTACAACAGAAGCATTAGTTGTTGAAATTGAAGATAAAAATGCACCAAAACAAGCAGATGTTTATTGATAAAATATAAAAATAAAAGACCTTTAATTTGGTAGAGGTCTTTTTTTTATTTAATAATTATAAATTAATTGATATAACCAGCAAAATCATAACCCAGACTGTATTTAAATTTATTTTGTCCTATAAAAGAGTTTTGTTAGAACTTTAAGAACAACAGATTTAGGAAAGAATTTTTGCAATTGATACATAATTTTATTTCTTGCCCCCATGACATATTGAGGTTTAAGTTTTCTTTTATTTATGATTTTAGTCATAATTTTAATTGCTTTGTCAATGGACATACGTTTATCTTCTCGGTTATCAATCCTTTCTGCAGAAAGACGAACAGCATCACCATACCTTTCATTAGTTTTATAGTCTTTTTGTCTGTTTTTGGTAAAATTTGTTTTTATATCACAAGGACATATTGCTGTCGATTGAATATCTGTCTTGGATAATTCCATTCTAATACAATCGCTAAACATACTGACAGCAGATTTACTAGAACAATAAAACGTTCTGAAAGGTAAAGGAAAAAGAGCACAAGCAGAACTTATGTTTATTATTTTGCCATTCTTTGAAAGAAGTGGGAGAGAAAGTTGTGTAGTATATATTGTTCCTAAAACATTTACAGCATATTCTTTTTCTATTTTGTCTTCATCAATAAGTTCGCTTGCACCACTGAGTCCAAAACCTGCACAATTTATTATAATATCAAGGCTTTTATATTTTTCTTTTATGTCTTGAAAAATAGGAATAAGTGCTTGTTTATCAGAAACGTCTGCATTGTAGTCATCATTTGAAAGACTTATCCCTATAACATTATTTCCTTTAGAAATATAGTATTCTTTTAATGCTTTTCCAATGCCACTAGAAGAACCTGTAATTAAAATATTTTGTTTTTTTACTTTTTTCACGCATTCACCTCATCATAAAATGATAATTAAAGTATATAATAAATATTGAGAACTACAAAATAATTTGACTTAATTTTAGACAAGTGTTAGAATTGTTTAAATTTCAAAAGGAATTAATATGAATAAAACAAAAAAGATTTTAATTATATTTTCAATAATTTTCAATTTTGCAAGTATTGGCTGGCAAATCTATGATATTGTTATGTGGTTTATGAATCCAAAAGCAAGAACCCCTGTTTTTTATCTTGTTTTTGATTTTATAACAATATTTGCTTTAATTGCAGTTGCAGTTCTACTTATAATGGCAATTTGGAATAATGGAAAGTTATTTAGGGCAAGATATGGCTATTATATGACAGCACTTGTTATTTCAGTTATAATGAATTTGTTTTCTATTGCGACTTTATTTCTTATTATTACTATGTTTATTTCTGACTGGGAGTGGATTACACCTGAAAAAGAAAAAACAATTAATGTTGGAGATAATGTTGATGTAGTTGTCAAAACAAAAGAACAAAAAATAAAAGAATTAAGGGAAAAGAGAGAAAAAGGAGAAATTACAGAAACAGAATTTCAAGAAGAACTTATGAAATTGTTATAAAAAATGATAGATAAAATCACTCAAATAGAGTGATTTTTTATTTGTTATTATAAAGTAATTATTTGTTATTATAAAGTAAAAAAAATTGGAAAAAAATCAAATGATGATGTCCATATTACTTGACCGTGGGGGGAGGATTTTGATATGCTAAATATAGAAATAATTTATAAAAAAATGATAAAAATAAGTATAATAGGAGGCTAAAAATAAAGAGAATCAATTTTATTAATTATTTATTATATATATTAATAGGATTACTAATTTGTTTGTTAGGTGCTTTTATTTTTCAGTCTTATTATGAGCATATAATAAATAAAACTTATTTTATTTACTCCATTTTTTGTTTAATAGTTTAATTTTATTAAATTCAATTATTCATATCAAAAATAATATAATTATCAATAAATATATATCAATATATTTTGTATATAATATATAGTATGCTATATTAATAAAAAGAGGATACATGCGTTTAGGAAAAAATATTAAAATATTATTTTTTATATTAGTTGCATTGGGTTTATTTTTTGTTTCAATGTATCTATTTTTTAATCCAAATATAAATACAAATGCAGGAAGTTTCTCTTTAACTGTTAAGGTAAGTAGTGGAAAAGGAAGTGTTTCTGCTTCCGCCTATGCAAAACAATGGGGGACAAACAATATTTTTGGTAACACATCTACTTCAGCAAGTAATAGTAATAACGGCTCTTTGTATATTGATAATCCTAGTTGGACCCATTGGGCAGATGTAACATGTTCATATTCCGCAAATTTTAGTACTGGTTATCATTTTACAAGTTTTTCATTATCTCCAACATCTTCAACTGATGGAACAGGAATTTCTTTTAATGGAAGTGTTTCTTCTGGTTCATTTACAATTGGAATTTCAAATGGTAATTGGAATAGTTATACTGGAACATTAAGTGCGAATTTTTCAGCTAATACATATACAGTAGTATTTAATGGTAATGGAAGTACAAGTGGAAGTATGTCAAATCAAACATTTACATATGATCAATCAAAAAGTTTATCATCAAATAGATTTGAAAAGAAAGGATATACATTTGCAGGATGGGCAACATCGTCATCTGGAAGTGTAGTTTATTCCAATAATCAATCAGTAAAAAATTTAACATCAACAAATAATGGAAGGGTTTATTTATATGCAAAATGGACAGCAAATTCATATACATTGACAGCGAATGCGAATGGAGGAAGTATATCATCAACAAGTGGATGGAGTGGAACAGGGACAACATCAACAAAATCAGTAAAATACGACAGCACATATGGGACACTACCAACCCCAACAAGAACAGGGTATACATTTGATGGTTGGTATGATGCAAGTAGTGGTGGGAATAAAGTAACCTCATCAACTAAAATGACGACATTAGGAGAAACAATCTATGCTCATTGGACAGCGAACGGCTATACATTGATAGCGAATGCAAATGGAGGTAGTATATCATCAACAAGTGGTTGGACTGGGACAGGGACAACATCAACAAAAACGGTAAAATATAATAGCACATACGGGACATTACCGACCCCAACAAGGACAGGATATACATTTAACAATTGGTGGACAAGTCCAAGTGGGGGGAGTAGAGTATATACAACAACAAAGATGAATAGCACAAGTGGAGCAACAATCTATGCCCATTGGATACCAAATATATATAAAATAACCCTAGACAAACAGAGTGGGAGTGGTGGAACGAACGAGATATATTTAAAATACAATACGGCATGGTGTTCAAATAGTAGTGGAACATCAACGATAACGAGTATAACAAAACCAACACGGACAGGGTATACATTTGGGGGATATTATACAGATAAGAATGGAACAGGAACACAGATAATAAATGCATCAGGCTCAATAACTGGAAGCAAGACATACATAGCATCAGCCGATACATTGTATGCAAAATGGACAGCGAATACATATAGTATAGTATTTGATAAAAATGGTGGAAGTGGAAGCATGAGTAACCAGAGTATGACGTATGATAAAGCAAGCAATTTAACAACAAATACATATACAAGACAAGGATATTACTTTGTAGGTTGGTCAAAGACGAAACTAGGGGTGCAAAGCACAATACCAACAAGTAATATATATAAAGACGAAGAAAGTGTAAAGAATTTAGTGGCAAGTGGAAGTATAACACTATACGCAGTATGGTTAGATACATGGGCAAATCATACAACAACTCCAACAGGATCAGGTTCATCAGTAAGTCCATATATAATAGATAGTGCCGAAGACCTAGCATGGATGATAAATAATCATGGAAGTGCATTAAAATATTTTAAACAGACAAAGGCAATAAACTTAAGTAAATATAACTGGTATCCAATAGGGACAAGCGACAAGCCATTTAAAGGGGTTTATGATGGACAAGGATATGAGATAACAAACTTAAATATACTCGAGATAACAAATGCGAGTGGAAATAAGATACAATCAGATATAGGACTATTTGGATATACAAGTGGAGGAGAGATAACAGGAATATATATAAAGAATGCAACAATCTATGGGAAAGATAATGTAGGACTGATAGTAAGCAACGCAACATCAACAAAGATAAATTCAAATATAATAGAGAGTAGCACAATCAATGCAAGTGGAAACTATGGAGCAGTTGCTGGGAAAATATCAGGGGGAGAGATAAAATATAACCTAGTATATGTAACAACAAACGGTGGGACAAGCACAAGCAGTTTATATACAGGTTCAACAACATTATCAACAAACCTAGTAGAAAATAACGGAACAAGAAGCAAAGTAGGGACAGAAGACTTAACAGGCTGGGGCAAGGTATTCAATAGATTATTGCCATCAGCAATATCATGGGGAGCAAAGGTAACTCCAGCAACATCATCTGACCTTACAAACTGGGTTGATAAAAAAATAGATTAAATAATTAATTAAATAAAATAATAAAATAAAAATTAATTAAAAAATATTAAAATAAAAAAAGAAGAAAATTAATTCTTCTTTTTTTATTAAATAATACATTAAATAATATTTATTTAATAATTATTTTTTTAATTTAAAAAAAAATATATATATTTATTATTTTTTATTTTAAATATTTTTATTTCTTTTATTTTTAAAGAAATCACTTAATAATTTTGAACATTCATCACTATGTTTTTCATCTATTATAACTTGTGGGTTGTGGTTTAATCTTTTGCTTGATAAAATTAAATTACATAAATTGTCTTGTGAAGTTTTTTCCTTACAAGCATAAACAACTTTTTTTATACGAGCATTTGCAATGGCTCCAGCACACATAGGGCAAGGTTCAAGTGTTACATAAATTACAGCATCATCTAATCGCCAAGATTTTAATTTTTTGCAGGCTTTTTCGATTGCAATTATTTCGGCATGTTTAATTGCATTTTGACTATGTTCTCGTTGATTATGTCCTTTTGCAATAATTACATCATTTATTACGATAACAGCACCAATAGGAACTTCATCAATTTTTAAACTTTTATAGGCTTCTTTAATTGCATATTTCATATAATCTTTCATGTTTCTATTTTAATGAAATTTTAATATAAAGTAAAGTTGATTTGTTGTGTTTTAAAAAATAATGTTGTATAATATTAAAATGGAAAGAAAAATAGAAAATAAAAACTTTAGACAATTTTATAGAGATGACGATAGTGGCAAAGTATTTTTAATTTGTTTGCTCGTTCCACTTGTTATATCAATAATTTTTTCCATGATTGCAAGTCAAATAGCAAATCAACAGGGGGTAGAGCCAGAAGAAATTACATCAAATATGTGGTTTTTATCAATATATGCTTTAGTAAATTTTATGGTATATTTGGCAATTTATTTTGTTTATAACAAAATTTGCAAAATTGAATATAAAGCCATCAAAATGAAGCCTAAAATGCATTGGCATACTTATTTAATAGTTATTGCAATAGGAATTATTTCACTGTTTGGAATTCAATATTTTATCTTATCATTTGATAATTTATTAGAAGTTATTGGTTTTCCTTTAAATAGTGGAACTACTATAAATCCAACAGATTTTGGTTCATTTATGCTTGCAACATTTGTGCTTGCAGTGTTGCCTGCTATTGGTGAAGAAATTTTATTTAGAGGAATTGTTTTTAATGGTTTACGTTCTAGATTTTTTGACTGGGGGGCAATTTTATTATCAGCATTGATGTTTGCTTTAATGCATGGAAATCTTCAGCAATTATTGTATCCATTTATTCTTGGAACAGTCATGGGCTGGATTGTTATGAGGACTGGTTCTCTTATTTCGTCTATGATTGTGCATTTTACAAACAATTTTTTGGTTGTAATGTTTGCTTATATACAAAATGTAACAGGATTTTCATTAGCATTACCAAATACGTGGTGGTTTTATTTAGTTGCAATTTTGCTTTTGGCAGTAACAGGAGCAATCTATTTTATAATAGATAGATATTATTTTAAACATAAAAATAAAGAAGATGTTGAAAAAATATCTGAAAAAACATCTCCATTCATTTATGTATCACTTGCAGTTGCATTAGTAATATTAGTATTAAATACTATTGCTTCGTTTGCAATGTAAAAACTTTTATTTTGAAATAAAGTTTTATATTAAAAGGCAAATTTAGGAATTTTATTTACTTGACGATTATATTATATATTGTCATTAATTTATGGTGGCGATTGCTGTTGTCGCAAAAACACTGTAGATGTCGAATATTGTTTTATATTGGCAAAATTGATTGTTTTACTTGAAATGTAAATAAAAATGATTATAATGTATTAAGTTTAAAAAGGAGAAATGATGCCATTAAAGAATAAACTTACTAGAAATATATTTTACTGTTATCTTCCGATAGTAGTTCTTTTTGCTGTAATCAGAATGTTATCGCATTTTGGGTTATTAGATTTTTTAGGTAAAACAGGAACAATTATAATAAATATTTTAGTTCAAATAGGTTTATTATTTTCAATTTCGATTTTTTTATTTTCATTTTTACAAAAGTCTTCGTTGAAAGAAACATTTAAGTTTTATGGTTTTAGAAAGATATCAATAAAATCAATATTTTTATCTATATTAATTGGGGTTATAGTTTATATTTTAAATATATTTGTTGCAACATTCTTTAATGCAATTTTATCTATGTTTGGATATAATTTTTCAGGAAGTTCAACAACTGGTGCTCAACCTATATGGCTATTATTTGTAAATCTTCTTATTACTGCAGTTTTGCCAGCAATTTGTGAAGAAACAGCACATAGGGGAATGCTTCTTAAAGGTCTTTCACCTTTAGGAAGAAAGTGGGCAATAATTATTTCATCAATTTTATTTGGCCTTATGCATATGAATATTGAACAATTTTTCTATGCAACTATAATAGGATTGTTTCTTGGATATCTTTCAACTATTTGTGAAACAATATATCCTGCAATGATTATTCATTTTATGAATAATGCAATAAGTGTTATTATGAGTTTTTCAAGGACTAATAATTGGGGAATAGAAAATGCCGTTAATTGGATTTGGAATGGTTTTTCTGGAAGTCCTGTTTTAAGTTTTATTTTTATGTTTTTATTTATCTTCTTACTTTTATTTTTATTAAGATATTTAGTAGGGTTATTATTTAAAGATACAGCATTTAAAAAGATTAATGAATTACAAAATGTTTTGTTTAGAGAGATTGCTCGTGAAAATTATTTAAAAGAACTTGACGAAATTTCAAAAGGGAATTTAGAACAACCAAGCAATTCAATTTCATTTGAAGAATTTGATAAATTATATAAAAATAAAAGTCTTGATATGGGGCATATAAGCAATCTTGATAATCATGTCATATTTAATGAGGAAAAATATAAAATGGACTCAGTAACTAAAGCATTGATGATAACTTGTTTTATTCTTGCTGGGGCAATTACATTATTTACGTTTATTTGGAATTTATTGATTTTTTTAGTTTAAGGATAAATTATGATTTCTATAAAAATTGTTTGTGTTGGGAATTTAAAGGAAAAATTTTGGCGAGACGCTTCTATTGAATATGAAAAAAGATTATCTAAATTTTGTAAATTAAAGTTTGTTGAGATTGTTGAGCAAAATAAATATACTGAAATTGAAAAAATTAAAGAATTAGAAGGGATAAAAATTATAGAGCAATTAGAAGGAGAATGTTTTTTACTTGAAATAAATGGAAAAGAATATTCGAGTGAAGAATTTGCTCAAAAAATTGAAAATTTATCACTATTAACAAGTCAATTAACTTTCGTAATAGGTGGCTCTTATGGTGTAAGTGATAAGGTGAAAAATATTATAAAGAATAAAATTTCATTTGGCAAAGCAACTTATCCTCACAATTTAGCAAGAATAATTTTGTTAGAGCAGATTTATAGGGCTTTTATGATAGTAAGTGGTGCAAGTTATCATAAATAAAATAATAGCAAAAATGATGCTAATAATAAATTATAGGGTGTTTTGAATTGTGGATTGTTATAATAGATTGAAAAACAGCATACAAAATAAGCACCCCAAGAAAATAGTCATTAATGTTAATATAGAAAGATTTTTATACATTATAAACACCTTTTAATTATTACGTTCATATAAGAATTAATAAAAAATTACAAAAGATAAGATAAAAAATATGAGGAAAGGCAAGTTTTATTTGTCTTCAAAATGTTCATCAAATAAACTTTTGTGATGATAATCTTTTTCATATAATGGAGTATTATTATCGTCGGACTGGGCAATATATGATTGTTCATCATCACTAATAAAGTTATCATGTCCAGATTCAACATTATAAATCGGAGTATTGTTGACGCTCTCTGAATTATGATAAGGTTTTTCTTCTGATTTATTGTTTATTTTTTCTAGATTTTTAATGACATCTTTTTTATTTCTTCTTGAAAATACAGCAATAGTCCCTTTGCCTTTAATAAGTTTATAAACAAGAAATACACTTGATGCTCCAATAATTATATAAATAATTCTAGAAAATATTGATGCTTGATAACCAAATATACCAGCAATAAAATCATATTGTAAAAGTCCGATAAGAAGCCAATTAATGCTTCCAAGCAATGTTAATATGAAAGAAATTATAGTAAACATTATAATTTTGCCTCCATATTAAGTATTTGCATATAAATTAAAAAAATTCTAAAATAGTTTATTTTCATTGACTAAACTAATTAAAAAATGTATAATACATGATTGTTAAACATGTTAAAAGGAGTTCGAATATGACACATTTTTTAACACCTGAAGGTAAAAAACAACTAGAGGAAAAACTCAATTACTATAAGCAAGTAAGAAGATTTGAAGTAAGTAAAAAGATAGGAATTGCTAGAGAATTCGGCGATTTATCTGAGAACTCTGAATATGATGCAGCAAAGGAAGAGCAAGCACAGGTAGAAGCAGAAATAAGCGAAATGGAAGATATTCTTCTTAACTGCCAAGTTATTAAACAAAAATCTAATGATGGGACGATAGGAATAGGCTCATCTGTAAAATTGTATGATGAAGAATTTGATGAAGAACTTAATTACAAAATTTTGGGTTCAACAGAAAGTGATCCAGCAAATGGTATAATAAGTAATAATTCACCAGTTGGTGCTGCACTTATAGGACATAAAGAGGGTGAGACTATAAAAATAAAATTAGATGGTGGCGAAATAGTTTATAAAATATTAGAAGTCAAATAAATATAATTTTTGACATTTATTTTCTTGCCAAATATGCTATTTTATTGTATAATAATATTAGATTAATTTTTGTAGGATATTCTGGTAAAGCGTATGATGTTTAAAAACTCAGTAAGATTATTGTGTGCAAACTTTGATAAAGTGTGGAAACTTTTAGTTTACCACATTTTATCTATTGGTATATGTGTTGCATTACTTGCAATTTTTCACAATTATTTTTTAGATGCATGGGATATTGCTTTTACTCAGGCAGGAGTAGATAAAATATTTGAAACGGGGACATTGTATGGTTCAACAATTGCGAATGCACTTACAACCATAGTAGATTTTGCAATAATTTTCTTTAAAGAGATTTTTGCAAATGTAGGAATAGGAATTTATTTTTGTTTAATTGTTTTCTATTTATTCCCACTTTTAATAAATATTGGAAAGATTGTTACTTGCGAAATGATGTATGGTTATATGTCATCATGTTCAAAACAAAGTTTTACTGGAACATTCTTAAAAACTTTGAAAAGTTCTCTTGCATATTCTTCTTTAAAAGTTTTATATGCTTTGCCTTTTAATTTTTTAATAGTTTTAAGTATGTGGTCTCTTACAAGAGTTGATAACAAAATTTTTGATTATATAATGCCTTTTGCATTCGTTATAGTTCCTGCAATATTTATGGCATTTAAAGAAACATTTAATGCAGGTTGGGCACCTGCTAAAGTGGTATATAATCAAAATATTGCAAAATCTTATTCAATAGGTATGCGTGCTGTTTTGCGTAGAGGTGCAAAAGTATTCTCTACAGCGTTTATTATTTATCTTTTAGCAATTGTTTTATCTATGGTTTTAGGATTATATGCTATAATTATTATTCTTCCAATAATATCACCACTTGTTCATATTTTTGAAATGGTTGCATTCTTCTCAAGTCAAGGTATGAGATTTTATGTTGATAATGACACAATACTATCTCCAAAGAAACTTGAAGAAGTTGATAAGATTGAAGATGCTAAATATCTTTTATAATAAATAAAAACTGTTAAAAGAATATGTTTTTTGTAAAGAAATTAGTGAAAAATAATTTTAATTTTTAATTATATTTTCATTCAAAAAATTAACATTTTTAATATTTTTATCTAAAATAAAAAATAAAATAAATAATAATTAAATAAATTTTTATTATAAAAAAACAAAAGAAAAATCTTTTTTCAAAGATTATTTTTTAATGTAATTAAATTTACTTGCACATATTGCATTTTTATAAATTTGACAATTCTAACGTTTAACAAACGTTTGAATATAGATTTTGAAGTTGAAAAACTGAAAATATCAAATAAACAAAAATAAGAAAAAGGAGAATAAAAGTGAATAACAACAAATTAAAAATTACTTTTCTAGGTGGAGTTGGTGAAATCGGTAAAAATATGACTTGCCTAGAATATAATGATGAAATCATTATAGTTGATGCTGGTTTAACTTTCCCTGATGATGATTTACCTGGTGTTGATATTGTTATACCAGATATGACGTATTTAATTGAAAATAAAGCAAAAATCAAAGCATTATTATTGACTCATGGTCATGAAGATCATATTGGAGCAGTTCCATTTTTACTTCAACAGTTGCAAGTTCCAATTTATGGTTCAAGATTAACCTTAGCACTTGTCGAAAATAAAATGAAAGAATATCCAAAAGTAAAATATAAAGCGATTGCAGTAAAACCAAGAAATGTTTTAAAAATAGGTGCTTTTTCAATAGAATTTATCAAAGTTAGTCATTCTATTGCAGGTTCTCTTGCATTGTCTATTACAACACCTGTTGGAACAATTGTTCATACAGGAGATTTTAAAATTGATTATGAACCTATTGATGGTGAAATGACTGATTTACCAAGACTTGGAGAAATAGGTAGAAAAGGAGTCAATTTGCTTTTATGTGAAAGCACAAACGTTTGTAGAAAAGGTTATTCAATGAGTGAAAAATCTGTTGGAAGAACTCTTGATGAAATAATAAAAAATCATGCTAATAACAGAATAATCGTTGCAACCTTTGCTTCAAACATTCATCGTATGCAACAAATTATGGATATTGCAGAAAAATATAAAAGAAAGATTGCTTTTACTGGAAGAAGTATGATTAATGTCAGTGAAGTAGCAATGAAACTTGGAGAACTTTCTTTTAATAGAGAAAACATAGTTGACATTGAAAAAGTTGACAAGATGGATGATAAAGAAGTTTTAATTATGACAACAGGAAGTCAAGGAGAGCCTATGAGTGCGTTGACTCGTATGGCAGCGGGTGAATTTAAAAGTTTAAAAATACGAGAAAATGATTTAGTTATATTATCTGCATCTCCAATTCCAGGTAATGAAAAAAATGTATATAATGTTATAAATGCTTTATATAAATTAGGTGCTGATGTTATATATGATGAACTTGCTGACGTTCATACATCAGGGCATGCTTGTCAAGAAGAATTAAAACTTATGCATAGTTTAGTTAAGCCTAAATTTTTTATGCCAATTCATGGTGAATACCGTCATTTGAAAACACATAAAGAACTTGCAATGACCCTTGGTATGGAAGCAAGAAATATATTGTTGCCAAGCATAGGAATGCAAGTTGAAATGGGACCAAATTCAATAAAAGAAATTGGTTTTGTTAAGGCTGGTCAAAGACTTGTTGATGGAATGGGTATTGGAGATATGGACAGCAATGTATTACGTGAAAGAAAACAACTTTCCGAAGATGGAATTTGTGTAGTATGTGTTAATATAAACAACATTGCAGGTGAAGTAACAGGTGAACCATTCATTATTACAAGAGGTGTTGTATATACTGACGAGCAAGAAAGTTTTGTTCAAGATGCAAAGGCTTGTATTATTGCTTCATTAAAAGAATCAGACTTGCGAGGTGTAGAACCTTCAGTAATTAGGGCGTCATTAAGAAGAAATATATCAAACTTTATTTTTAGAAGAACAAAACGTAGACCAATGATTTTAACTATTGTGACACTTGATTAATAGGTGAATTATGGATAAGTTAAAAAGGTTTGCAGAAGAAAATTTTATACCTATTGTCAGAGATGAAACTGCAAAAATTTTAATGGAAGAGTGTAAAAAGAATTCTCCCCAAAAAATTCTTGAAATAGGAACAGCAATCGGTTATTCTGGCATTTTAATGTTAAAAAGTTGTAATGGTCATCTTTATACTATTGAAAAAGATATCTCTAGATATGAAATAGCGAAAGAAAATTTTGTTAAATATGGTATGAGTGAAAGAGTAACGTTAATGTTAGGCGATGCGAAAGAACAACTTGAAATATTAAAAAGTCATAATTATAAATTTGATTTTGTATTTTTAGATGGTCCAAAAGGACAATATATAAAATATTTGCCAACTATAAAATCCTTGTTAAATAAAAACGCAATACTTTTTTCTGATAATGTATTGATGCACGGTCTTATAAATCATCAAGAAGAAGTAACTCATAAAAATCGTGCAATGGTTAGGAATATGAAAGCATTTAATGATGAAATAATGAATGACAAAGATTTTGATAGTAAATTTTATGAAATAGACGATGGATTTATTGTTTCAAGAAAATTATAATTATAAAAAATACTAAAAAACGACAGAAATTTTAAATCTGTTGTTTTTTTTAATATATTTTGTTACAATATATATGTAATGGATTTTGAAATAAAACTAATTGAATTTTTGCAAACAAATGCTACAGTTGGTTGGATAACATTTTTTCAAATAGTAACAATGTTTGGAAGTTATCTAGGTTTTTTTATTGTTTTTGTAATTTTATTCTTAAAAAAAAGAAGTTTAAGTTATGCTTTTGCAATTTCTTTTGCAGTTGCATCAGTATTAAATTTTTGCTTGAAACAAATTATTGCAAGAGAAAGACCTTTTGTAAATAATGATACAATATTAAATTTAGGCAATGAAGATGGATATAGTATGCCATCTGGACATAGTATGTGTGCAGGGTTATTTGCTACTTTTTTGTTTTATTTGATTTTGAAAATATCACAAAGCAAGATTACAAAAGTTTTAGGTGCAATAACATTAATTTTATTTCCTATGCTTATAGCCTTGTCCAGAATGGTGTTAGGAGTTCATTATTTAACTGATACAATTGTTGGAATAATTGTAGGTATAATATTTGCTATAATTGCAATTATGTTGTATAATATTATCATGAAAAAAATCAAATCATATAATCATTATTGATTTTTTTCGTTTGTTTGTTTTGTAAAAAGTTAAATAGATGAAATATAATAATATTGATTGTTAATATTTAATTTTAATTTTATAAAAAATTAAAATAATCAAAAGTAAAATAAAGAAAAATATAAAGGATTTGCTTGGAGAATAAAATGAATGAAATATTTCAGGTAATTACAAATAGTGAAGAAGAAACAATGTTATTTGGAGAAAAACTTGCTCATACTGTTGGCAGAGGGGTGGTTTTTACACTATTAGGTGATTTAGGTGCAGGAAAAACCCACTTTGTTAAGGGATTTGTAAAAGGTATAGGAAGCAATAATTTAGTTACAAGTCCAACTTTTACCTTACTTAATGTTTATGAGGGAGGAAAAGTTCCAGTTTATCATTTTGATATGTATAGGTTATCTTCTAAAGAAGAAGCAGAAGAATTAGGATTTAATGAGTATTTTGATTTAAAGACTTTAGATGGAATAGTTTTTGTAGAATGGCCTAATCAAGTTGAAGGATTAATTAATTGTCCTCATATTGAAATAAAAATAGATAAAATAGATGATAATAAACGAAAAATAACAGTTTCAAGTGTTGTAGAGGAGATAAAAAAATGATAGCAATATCAACAGCATACAAAGAGGCATTAATAGCAGTTGAAATTAATAATAAAAAGGCTTTTATTCAATTAGATGCAAATTGTAAACATTCTGAAAATATCTTGAAAAGTTTAAATAGTCTTTTAGAAGAACAAAATTTATCAATAAAAGATAATGATAAATTTGCAGTTGTTGTTGGGCCAGGTTCTTTTACTGGAATTAGGATAGGAATTGCTCTAGTAAAAGGTTTTGTTAGTGGATTAGATAAAATTTCAGTATTACCCTTAACAACTTTTGACCTTATGGCATATAGTTATGTAAAATATGAAAACCCTAAAAATGATTTTATTTGTGTAATAAATGCATTAAGTGGGTTGTATTATATTTGTAAATATTCAAAAGATGGAGATAAACTTGGAATAGAACAGTTGATAGGTCAAAAGGAATTTGATGAAATAGGGTATACAAAAGTTGGGTTAAGTGAAGAAAATATTGTTTCAATAACTGTAAAACCCACAAGTGAAGATTTGCTTGAACTTGCAAAAATATATGATAAAAAAGGTTTATTTACCGATGATGTTGGGCATTTGCAACCTTTATATTTGAGAAAAAGTCAAGCAGAAGATAGTTTGGATAAAAAAATCAAAAAAGTTGAATAAATTTTAAAAAAATAATAGACAATTTTATAATATATTTGTATAATGTGATAGACAAATTAAGGAGATTAAGGAGTAAAAATGAAAAAACCAGTATATATAAGATGTCCTAGATGTGAACTTAATTATATTCAAAAAAAAGATAAATATTGTTCTGTTTGTAAAGCAGAAATGGAAGCAAAGAAAGATTATGTTGATGACATAGATCTTGAACTTTGTCCTATTTGTAAAACAAATTATATTCAACCAGATGAAATTATGTGTGCTAGTTGTTTAAAAGAGCACCAAAATGAAGATGGTGAATTGAATTCTGATTGGGAAGATTATATTGTTAGAGATGATGAAGACGATGTTATGACTATTGATGATGAAACAGGAGAAATGGCTTCTGTAAACGATATAACTAAATCAAGTCTTCTTGATGATGATGAAATAGCACCAGATATCGCATTTGCAGATGATGATGAAGATATTTCTTTTGCTGATGAAGATTTTGATGACGAAGATAATGATGATGACGATGACGACGATTCTGACGATGATGATTTTTATGATGACGATGATGATAGCGATGATTTTGATTATGATGATGACGATGAATAAAAATTTAAGTTAAATTAATGTTTAAGAAGGGTTAGAAAAAATATCTAGTAATATAGTGAATAAAAGACTCACTATGTTTCTAGATGTTTTTTTAATTATTGGAATAACAGCAAATTAAATAATAACATAGAGTAATAAAGTTAAATTTATTTTTTGAATTTTTGATATATAAGATTTTATGTATTTTATATATTGTTTACAAAAAGCAACAGGACATATCTATATTAGGGTGTAAGGTAAAAAAAAGACCACATTTATATAAATGTGGTCTTTTTTATTTTACCGAAACTTTTTGGAACATAAATATCTATTTATTTTTTGTCTTCACTAGATTTATTATCTTCTTTTTTATCAATTGTTACATCTTTGTCAGATTTAGCTTGTTTTTTCAAATTTTCTTTAAATTCTTTCTTTTCGGCTTTGAATTTTTCTTCCTCTTCAGCAACAATTTTTCTTTCAATTGAAAGTAAATAATCGGCAGACATTGTATGTTCAATCTTTTCATTAATTATATTAATCTTTTCTTCTAATCTTAATATGTTTTTATTATATTGTTTGAATGCGTTTTCAACTTCTTTTGAAATCTTACCATTAGAATTCATTCTGTTTTCTTTGATGTATTCTTTATGAGCATTATCAAGAGTTATTTTTTCTTCTTCTAAAATTTTCTTTGCCTTTTGAAGATCGTCAAATTCTTTATCTCTTCTCTTTTGTGCTTCTACAAGAATTACATCATGATTAATAGAAAGTTTTCTATCATAGGTTTCTTTTTTGATTTTTTCTATTTTCTTAATTTTAATATGTTTTAATATATAACCAATTATTGCAACAATCAAAGCAACACCCATAATAATTGAAGGAATTAAAAGCCATTTTGAATCAAATCCTCCTTCATCATCTGTTGTTGTATCATCATTATTGTCATCATCTTCATCAGTTTCAGTTGATGAATTTTGTTTTGCTGTGAAAATTGTTTTTTCATAATTTGGAGAGAGCGATGCACTATTATATTCATCTTCTTCTATTGTTGTAAAATCAAGATGTGTGAGAAGGGCAGTTCCAAGTGTGGCATCGCAATCAGAAACCAATGTGAATTTGATTGTAGGATTTGTGGTTTCTGTGCATTTCAAATAAATAGTATAAGATTTAAGTTGATTTGAAGTTACAAGTTCGGTAATCTCGTCAAAACCTTCAATTGCAATTTTCACCCCATAGGCACAATCATGTTCGTCAGTATCTGCATCATCTGCACCAATATTAAATATTGTTGCAAGGTCAAATGTTACTTTATAATATTTATCTGTTTCAAGACTAAATGAATATTTTGAAGTAAGTGTTGCAGATGAGGCAACTTTTGTTGTAATTGCAAGGAAATTAGAATCTTCAATTTTTAGTTCTGAATTAATCTCTTGATAAGGGTTTTCCTTTCCACTTACAATTCCACCAACTGCACATAAATCTTTGTTGTCATCAGAATAGTTAGAATCATAAATTGCATCAACTTCAAGATTATAAGCAGGAGAAGAGGTGATTTCACTTGAAATATTATTGTCTGGGTTCAAGTTAAGATAATAATCAGTTAAATCAGCATGATATTTTGCACTTTCAAAAGAAGTTTGGTCTGATTCTTCAACAACAAAATTATCAAGATATACAAGACCACTAACTTTATTTTCTTCATCTCCAAGAGATACTTTTACTTGGATATCATGTGATACTGTTTCAGCAGTATGGAAATAGATTTCCATAGTATTCCATTGTCCGATGCTTGAAATGTCTGTTTTTGAAAATAGTGTTATTCCATTTCCGTCGATAACTTCAACTTTGATTTTTGAGTTACTATTTTCTCCTGTGCTATAAGAATTTTGGTTATAATAATTAAATGATAATTTGTAATAAGAGTTATTTACAAGGTTATAAGAAGCAGAAGTAATTGATTGATAACTGTCAAATTTATTATACATCATATAGACATTGTTTGGTGTGTCAACATTACTATCTACTGGACTTCCAGGATATATTCCTGCCCAATCATATTTATTTGCATAAAGTTCTTTGTAACTATCATTGTTATATAAATATATGACACCAGTTTCATTTATTTTTTCATTTTCTACTTCTGTAGTCCAATCACTTGCTTTAATTGGATATTTAAAATCAGTATTATCAAGATTAGTTGAATTGAAATAACCATTTGTTATTGTGGCAGGGGAATTGGCAAAAGATTTAAATTCTACTTGATTTGAAGCGGCACTGAATTCTTCATAGGTTGCATATTCAACTTGAATATTATCAACAACAACACAACCATTTGCAACAGTCGAACTATCTCCAAGCCATAATTGAATATTGGCAGAAGTATCATATAATGAATGACCTTTAAGGTATAGTTCAACAGTTTGATAATCATTAGTAAAATTGTTTTCTACATTTGCAGTAATTCCACTTGTTTTTCCACTTTGAAGTTCATAATAATTTTTTTCTTCTTCATCATCACTAATAAGTTCTGGGTAAAGTGAATAAATGTTGTCATTTTCTTGAATTTGAAGATAGAATGAACCAGAACTAACCTCAGCAAGTTTTAATTTTAATGTAATTTTATAAATGCCATGTGCTTTGATTTCTAAGTCTTTTGATTGAACGCCTACATAACCACTTGAATAATCTCCATTACTTCCGTTGCCAGTATATAGAATCATTGCTTGATTATTATTGTAAGAAAGGTCGTCTCCAATGTAAGAATAACCAGTAAGTGCTTTAAAATCAGAAGGTTGCATATTTCTAATATCAGAAATGATTGCGTGTCCATTAGATTTACCAATAATACTCCATTCATCACCAAGAGTATTTGAATCTTGTTTAATTTCTTTTTCAAAATCAAAGTTATAAGATGATGTATCAATATAAGCACCTTCATTTTGAAGACCATCAACTAGGAAAACAGTTTCAGCATCAAATGTTTTATAAGTGTCTTGTTCTTGATAGCCAAAATCTTTGCAAAGTTCAAAGAAAGAATTTTCTGAATATCTATTTATGTGAACATCATCAAAGAAAACAGCACCATGACTTCTAGCACCATTTGCAGAACCTAAATAAAGGTCTATGGTAACAGTTTGTGTTTCATCTCCGGTGGCGATAAAAACATAATAATCTTTCCATATAGAGTTGGTAAGATTTTCATATCCTACTTGAAAAGAGTTTCCATCATTATCTTTAAGTCCAGAAACATACATAGATGCACAAACATCATTTTCACCATTTAGACTTGTTTTAACAGAAACAGAGAATCTGTAGAAAGAATTTGCTTCAAGAGTTATTTCACTTGAACGATATCCTTTTTGTGCTTGTTGTGAATTATCTTGATTAGCCTTTGAATTAATCATTAAAATTCTGCTATCACTACCTTTAGTTCCTGGGTTTGATTGAAGCATATATGTGTCTTGATATTTAGAGAAAGAATTTGTTGAAGAGTCATCGGGGTCAGAATTACTTCCACTTCCAACATCAATAAGCATACCAGTTGCCTTGCTTTCTGTTTCAATTGCTTCCCATCCAGAAAGAGAATTTCCAGAAGCATAAGGTGTTGATCCTTGAGTGAAAGAAGAGTTTGTAAGTTCAACATTTTCTTCATAATAATAAACATAATCTGCAGTATTGACTGCATAAGATTGATTTGCCATCATGACCCCACCAAAGAGAGAGAAAGGGAAAAGAAAGGCTACACAAAGTTTTAATAATTTGTTATTATGTTTTTTTCTAGTTTTAATCATATTCCACCTTTTGAAATTATAGTTTTAAGTTAAAAAGATTTTTTGCAACTGATAATTAAAAAATAAAGATTTTTTTATAAAAGAAAATTAATATAAAAATCTCTTTTTTACTTTCAAATATCGTCTGCAATAAATTACTTTTATAGTATATAATATTTAACTTAAATAATCAAATAAAATTGGCATTTTTATTCATAATAATTACATGGAAAGATCTCGTAAAATATTAAAAATAAATAAGCACAATTTAAAATGTGCAAATGTAAAAAATAATATAATAGCCAATTTAAAGAAAGACAATTTTATATATATTAAGACAAAGAAAGACAAAATTAGTAGCAAGGATAATTTTTATAATAAAAAACAAAAAATCAAACTTCTTTTTAGTGGGGCAGTAATTGGTTTTTTAAATGGCTTTTTTGGTGGAGGTGGCGGAATGATATGCGTGCCTTTGCTTCAAAAGGTTTTGAAACTTGACAGTAAACATGCCCATGCAACAGCAATAGCAATTATTTTTCCGTTAAGTCTTATTTCAGCATTTATATATGTAATAAATGGTTATTTGCAATCACTGCCACTTTTAACAACAACTATAGGTGTTGTATGTGGTGGTATATTGGGTGCTTTTGCTTTAAAAATCTTGCCTCCAAAGGCAATTAGAATAATATTTGCTTTAATAATGTTTGTTGGAGGTATAAAATTAATAATATGAACATTTATCTTACAATATTTTTATATGTTTTGTTTGGTTTTCTTTCTGGAGTTTTTGGTGGACTTGGAATGGGTGGGGGAACATTATTAATTCCACTTCTTACAATATTCCTTGGACTTGACCAGAAACTTTGTCAAGGAATAAATTTAGTTTCATTTTTAGTGATGGCATTATTTTCACTTGTGATACATTATAAAAATGGCTTTTTAAATCTTAATGGAACGAAATATATAATAATAAGTGGAATAATTTTTTCCATTTGTGGAGCGCTTCTTGCAGGCATTTTACCAAGTAAAATATTGAAAATTGCATTTGGTGTGTTTTTATGCATTCTTTCTGTTGTTCAAGTTATAAAAGTATTAAAAAAATAGTTTACTTTATATGAAAAATATGTTAAAATACTAAACAACGGAGGGGCTAGATGGTTGATAAAACAAAATGTATAAGTTGTGGAACTTGTGTGGCAATTTGTCCTGTTGGAGCGATAAGTTTTGATGGAGATGGAAAGGCTGTTATAGATAAGAAAAAATGTATAAGATGTGGTGCATGTCAAGCAAGTTGTCCTGTAGAAGCCATTGATTTAAATAGGAGCGAAGATGGAAAAAGTAGCAATAATTGAATTAAATGAAAATTTATTAAAACTCTCTATTTATAAAGTAAATAACGGAAAAAGTTTGCTTTGTTTAAGTCAAGAACAACATTTTCAAATAGGAAAAGAAATTGATGCTGATGAATTGTTAAGCCCAAAAACAAAAAATGAAGTGCTTAATATATTAAAAATTTATCGTAAGATGATTGAAAATTATGAAGTGTCAAGAATAATTTCAGTAACAAATAATGTTATTTTACGAGCAAGAAATTATAGGGGATTTCTAGATGAAATTTATAATAATACAGGAATTAATTTTACAATTTTGTCGGAAGAAGAATATATAAAATTTTTGTTTAATGCTGTTGTAAATTCGATAGATAGTGCTAAAGGTGTTTATATTTATATAGGGGCATATTCTTCTTATGTAATAAAATATAATAGAAGGGCAATACTTGGAAGTGAAATAATCCCATTTGGAACATATAACATTTCGCAAAATGAAAATAAGGATATTGACGGACTTACATCTTTTATGAAGAAAAAAATTTCTTTAGGTGGATTATTAGGTGATTTTGATGAAGAAACTAAAGTAGTAGGAATTGGCAATGCCTTTCTTTCACTTGGGAAAATAGCAAAGAAGATTCAAAGATATTCACTTGATGTTGATAATAATTATCAACTTTCAAATGATATTATGAATAAAACTTATGAATTTATAAAAGGTTTAGACCTTGAAAAAATTAGAAAAATTAAAGGAATAAGTTATGACGATGCCGATAAAATTGTTGCAGGAGTGGCAATTATAAAAGCATTTTTTGAAGTGTTACCATTAAAGGAAGTTACTATATCTACAGCAAATTTACGTTATGGAATATTAAATCAAAGTGTTTTAAATTCTTCTCAAGAGAGATTTAATGACTTATTATCAAATTCTTTAGATAATTATTATGAATTTAATAAAGATGAGTTTTCAATAAATCCTAGCGTTTACAATATGGCAATAATATTATTTAAACAATTAAAAGTAATGCATAAATTACCAAGATTTTATGTAAAGCCATTAAGAATAGCATCATTTATGTATGATTGTGGAAAATGTATAAACGAAGAAGAATATTCAAAATATAGCATAGAAAAAATAGTTTTTTCAGATATAAAAGGTGCAACGCATAGAGAACTTTTAATTGCAGGTTTTATTGCACTTTGTCAAAATCTTGATAATTTTTCTTTAAATGAGTGGATTAAATATAAAGATATATTGATGGAAGAAGATCTTGATGCTGTTCGAAAACTAGGCATTATTGTAAAACTTGCAGTTGCATTGAATGCTTCAAGAAAATCTGTGATTCAAGATATTGTTTGTGATATTTTGGGAGATTCAATTATCATGAAAACAATAGTAGAGGGAGATGCTTCATTTGAAATACTTGAAGGAATGAAAGTTGCTCAAGATTACAAAAAAGTTTATAAAAAGAGTTTGCAAATCATATAATATTATAGAATCGACATGGTTTTTATTGATTTTTCAATAAAAACTTTGTCTTTTATAGGAACAATAAAATAAGCATAAAAAGGTTATTATTAAATTAAATTGTTTTAGAATAATTATAGATATCTATAAAATTGTATAAAATAATTTAAAAATAGGAGATAAATTATGAAAAAAACAAGTTGGTATGCAGTTTTAGGAACTTTGTTAGTGGTTTTAGTTTTATCTTTTTTATGCACTCAATTTTTACTTCCTTTGATTAATGAAAAAACATATTCAGAAACAAATTGTTTAAATGATCAGATTACTGGTGAAATGGATGTTTATGATATTGCAAAATTATATCGTGATTCAAATGCGACTTGTGCTGTTATTGTAAAAGGTCAAAGCACTGAAATTTCAAATTCTTATATATCTTCATTAGGAAGTGGAGTTGCAATTGCTTCAAAAGGATATGAGATTCAAACTTCAGAAAATACGTATGTTGCAAGTAAAGGAAGTTATATAGCAACCAATTACCATGTGATTGAAATGTTTGATAGTGATGCTTATACAAATTGTTCTGCTTCAATTATGGTAGAAAATGAAATGACATATCCTGCAGAGATTTTATGGTATAATAAAGATTTAGATGTTGCAGTTCTTTATTGCGATGATTTGAATATGGACTATGTTAGAATGACAGATAGATCAATTTATTGTTCTAGTCAAGATAAACTTGATTACGAACAAATATTTACTATTGGTTCGCCATTGGATACGATGTATATTAATAGATTGACTGTTGGAAATGTGGCAAGTAATAATGATCTTACAATGGTTACAGCAAAGGTAATTTATCCATATAATTCAAATGGTGAAATGAAATATCACACTATGATAGGAAATAGTATTGGCATTTCAACTACAGTTATTGATAATGTTTATGAAGATGTAGTAGATGTATCATTAGGGATAAGTTCTGGAAATTCTGGTGGTGGTTGTTTTGATAGTAATGGTGTCCTTGTGGGTTTAACAACACTTGGAAGTGATGTTGATGAAACAGGTGGAAATCAAATGAATGGAGTTGTTCCAATATATCCTGTTTTAGAAGTTTTAGATAGACTAATAATCGAAAATGAATTAAAACAAAATCAAACGATTGTAGATTTTGAAAAACTAGGACTTACTGGTATAGATGCTACGGAAGCAAGTTACGTAAGTTATATGAGAACAGAAACAAAATATTCATATTACTTTTTAGATGACAATTTTTATGATAAAACTTCTTATGCAAATGATTTTGCTTTTAGTGAAAGTGGTTATTATATACTTTCTAATAGTAATCAATATTCAGCATTGTCAGCAATTGAGAGAGGTTGTGTAATTAAATCATGTCAAATAAACAATGGTGAAAATCTTATAATTGATAGTAGAAATGATTTAATCTATGTTTTATTACAAATAGAAAATGGTGATAGTTTAACAATTAACTTTAACAATTCGCAAGGAAAAAGTAGTCAAGCAACAATAACATTCTAAAAGGAATAGGTGAACAAATGAACAAATATAAATATGCGATAGAAATAGGTGGATCTTATACAAAAATTTTTGTTAAAGATGAAGGTTTTGCATTATGTGAACCTACTTTAGTTGCTGCAGAACCAACACCAGAAGGTTATCAAGTTGTAGGTCTTGGGCTAAATGCAAAAAAAATGATGGGCAAAACAAGCGATTCAGTGGAAGTTTTTAGTCCGATTTCGAATGGCAAAATAAATAATTATGAATATTTAAAGGAATTGTTATCATATTTCTTTTCAAAAGTAGAATTTAAGAAAAAACATGACTCCATAATTGCATTGATTAATTGTGGGTTAAGTCAAAAAGAAAAGGAAACTTTTTTGTCGCTTTTATATGATTTAGGTTTTAAAGAAGTGGTTTTAATTCCCACAGTTTTATGTTCTTGTGTAGGTGCAGGGAAAAATATAAGTTCAACAAAGACTAATATGATGGTTAATATAGGTGGAGCAAACACAGATATTGCAGTCATAAATATGAACTCAATTATTAAGGGTGCAACTTTAGGTTTAGGTGGAAGAGCAGTTGATGTCGCAATAGCAAATACAATAGCATATAATCATGGAATAGTTGTTGGACTTGGGACAAGTGAAAAACTTAAAATAGAAGTTGGAAGTTTATATCCAAATGATACTTTAAATATGGAAGTTACTGGAGTTGATATTGAAAGTAAAGTTCCTCGTTCATATATAATTTCTTCAGTTGATTTGCTTCCTGTATTAGAACCATTTTTTGATGAAATAATAAGAAGTATAGACGTTACGATTACATCTTTGCCACCAGAGATTTCTACTGATATAATAAATAATGGTGTTTTATTTGCTGGTGGAATGAGTAATATATCTGGTCTTGATAGTTATCTAAAAAAGAATTTCAGATATCCTTTTAGAATTGTTGATGATGCAGAAAATGTTTCAATACTTGGTGCAGGTAAATTGTTAGATGATCCTGTTTTGTTAGAAAGAATTATAGAAAATACTTGAAAATAATAAAAAATTTTATATTTATAATGATAAAAAAAGACCTTAAAAGGTCTTTTTTTTAATTAATAATAAAAATTAATACTATACTGATAAAAAATTAGGAATTAATTAAATATAATAAATAAAATTTATTTTTTCATTGTTTAAGCAAATAGATTTATGACTTAATTTGACAACATAAGAAATATAACGACATATCTTCCTTTTATATATTTTTAATTTTTTGATAAAATTAAAAACGAGGAGCAAACAATGGCAAGAAAAATAGTTTTGACCAGTGGAAAAGGTGGGGTAGGAAAAACGACAGTGTGTGCTAATTTAGGAATATGTTTAGCCAAATTAGGATTTCGAGTGGTTTTGATAGATGTTGATATAGGTTTAAATAATCTTGATGTTGTAATGAATGTTGAAAATCAAGTTGTTTTTGATATAACTGATGTAATAATGGGAAGATGTCGTCCAAGACAAGCCCTTGTTCAAGATCGTAACATTTCTTCACTTTATGTTTTGCCATCTGCTCAAGCATATAATAAAACGAATATTTTAGGTGAACATATCAAAAATGTTGTTGATCAACTTGATAGCAGTTTTGATTATATATTAATTGATTGTCCTGCAGGCGTTGAGGCAGGGTTTCATCGTGCAGTTTTTCCTGCAAGCGAAGCAATAATTGTTGTAACACCACATCTTTCTTCTATCAGAGATGCTGATAAAGTTGTTGGTCTCTTAAATGATTATAATATTGAATATAAGGGTTTAGTTATAAATCGAATGAGAGGAGATTTATTATTAAATGGAGAAATGATGACAATAGAAAGCATTGTTCGTGCATTAAACCTTCCATTACTAGGTGTTATTCCTGAAGATGACGCAATAGGTTCTTCTTGTTCAGTAGGTGGCAAATTGCAATCAGTAGAGAGTGCAAGGGCTTTCACTCTTTTAAGCGAAAATATCCATAATGGTTCAAAAAAGATATTTGATTGCACATATAAATATAGAGGACTTGTAGGATATTTAAAACGTAACATAAAAAAGCATGTATAGTATTTTTTTTGGGAGAGGGAATATGGATTATAGAATTGCAAAAAGAATGAATTATATTTTAGAAAATGATAAAATATGTGATCCTCAACAAGTATGTGAAGTTTTAAAAGATGAAATAAAACCTATTATAGAAAATTACATTTCAATTCAAGATGATATAAAAGTTCGATTTAAGAAAGAAAATAATAAAAATATATTTTGGATTGAAATAGATGCTGATAGAATAAAACCTTTTGGTTATATAAAACCATGGTATAGTTAAAAAATAACAGAGAAAACTCTGTTATTTTTATTTATACTCTTTCCCAACAAGCAAATAATGTTGTATTTTCTGTTATTGTAATTGATGTGAAACCACTTCCTCCTTGAGTATAGTCAGCCCATGCACTTGTTCCCCAAGAAGTTGCTTTAAAAGTTTTGGCATCAACAGGGAAAGCAGTTAAATATGCTTTGCAAGTAGGTGCATATTGTGTTAAATCAATAGTTGTGCCTTCTAGAACTTTGAATGAAGCAATTGGAGTAGGACTTTCTTTCATTTTACTGCCTGCTGTGCAACTAAACACTAAATACCATCTTAAATCAAATGATACAGTGTAATAAAATTTTTCATCAACTGACCAATTTGCAGTTATTGTAGTATTTTCATTTGGCATAATTGATAATTCTTCGCTATATCCGTTGAAAGTATATGTTGTTTGAACTGTTTGAGTTCCATCATCAATTATATAAGAGTCTTGTTTTGGAAGAACGATTTTCTCTCCTTGATAAAGATTGTATTCTATCGTTCCTGCATTTCCATAATCACTAGATATTTTAAGTGTATAACAATTTCTTATATGAAGAACTAAATCTTGATTTGGCATTACAAATTCATCTAAATACTCAGATTGATAATTTGCGTCAAGATAAAATTTTGTTGTATCATTTATTTTTTCGATATTAGAAAGGTCGATTGCAGTTCCTACTTTAATTCTTTGAGAATAAATTATTTGATCGTTGTCAAAGATTGTTAAATTTCTTGTTTCTTCAACTTTAACAATATCCCATTTTGCATATAACAAGACATCTCTATTTGGCATTATGTTTGAGTTAAAAGGAATGTTAAATTGTTCATCTTCAAACCATCCACCAAATGAGTATGTTGTGGTGGTATTTTCAATTGTTTCAACTTTATCATTCAATGTTGGTAAATCTATATTAGCACCTTCAAGTTTAGTTATATTGTCTAAAGAGATATCATTATTGTTTGTAATAAATGATATTGTTCTATAGTATATAGTATTTTCGTCCCATTTTGCATATAAAGTAATGTCTCTGCTCGGCATAATAGAACTTTCGAATTTTGTATTTTCTTCAAAAGTAGGGGAAGTATACCAACCAATAAATTTTCTTGTTGTTTTACCAGTGCTATCATTTATAATTATATCTTGATAACTAGGAAGGGTAATTTCATTTCCAGGTGCAGAAGTAATATCATTAACTTGTGCCCCACCATTTTCTTCAAAGGTTATTTTATATAATGTTTCACTTGAAAGAGACCAATTACCATCTGATGCTTCCCAAAATGCACCTTCATTATAAGTGTATTTATTGATAAAATCATAAAGTTTTGTCATATCAACTTCTTTTCCATAATCAACAAGATGAGTGTTTGATGATGAAATTGTAAGTTCAAATACACTTGCGAGAGGCATAAACACGCTAAAATCTAAATCAGAAATATAATTTTTGCTATTTATATCTTGACTAAGCCCAATAGTTAAAGAAAGTGTATCAAGAAGTTCATTATTAGCAATTTCTGCCATATTTAACATTATAGTGTAATTTGTTTCATCTTCAACATTAAACGATTTTATAATGTTGCCATAGTTAATCGGTTCAGTTCTATTTGTTGCTTTATCCATTGCATCTTGTATTGCACCCATAATTGAATCAGTAAATCCAATACCATATTGAACAAAATACATAGGATTAGCAAGGAATGTATCAAGCGAAATTTTTACACATTTCTCATATTGGCGTTTGCTTGCTCCAAACATTATATCAATATATTCAGTTCTATATAGATATATAAATCCATCTTTATAATAGATATAGAGATATCTTCCAGAGCCACTTTCTGTATCACCAAATTTATATGGGACGTCATTATTTACGCCAATTAATGTAGGGATTTCACCAACTACTGCGTATGCTTCAACTTGACCATCAATGATTTTGACATTAACATCGAAAGGAACGTTCCATTTGATATCAATTCCAATAAGATTGCCAAGGATATCAAGAGAACCTGTGATATGAAAATCTTTAGTTGAAATCATATTTAAAATTGCCTTGACAAGTTCATTTGAACCTGATATGTCAATATAATTTTTGTTTTTATCTACTCCAACATAACCTGTAAAGTCATTAAAAGTTAATGAAATATTCATAGAATTAGAGAGATCGTCGTTTAAGTAAATATTTTCAATATATAATCCAACTAATTCATTGCCAGATTTAACAAGTTTTATAGTGATGTCATCAGTGGTTGCATTTGAATAAATTAAATTACTATCAAGTGTAATAATAAGTTCATTACCTTTGTTTTCAAAATTTTTAATCATTTTAACAATTTTTATTATATCTTCAGGTTTAATTTCTAAACTAGAAGGATTAAATTGTGAAAAATCAATGTTTAAATCTATATCTTTTATAAATGGAATTGAACTTGAGTCTATTCCCATAACTTGAAGAAGTATATATAAAAGTTCGTTGAAACTATCATTATTAATTTTTAATAGTAAGCCGTTATAATTAAAATATAACATTCCATCTTCAACAAATAAAGATATATCAAGATTATCTATATTTTCAGAAGAAATAATAGTTGAAAGTTTGAGATTAGAAGTAAAGTCTGCAATTATTTGGGTATTAATGCTTGTATTATTTTCAGTCATATTGATTGTTGCATTTGCATTAATTTGTTTGTTTTCAACGTAATCCATAATTGCTTTTGCATAATCAAGAAGGGCAGTAAGGTCTGTGTAAGAACCTATAGGTTCAAATTTAATTGAATTATTTTGTAATTCGAGTGAAGCATAAATGTCTTTATATGTTATTTTTGCTGAACTAATATTATAATCATTAATTGAAATATCAATATTAATTTCATTATTATAATTGATTAAGATTTCTTTGTCTGTCAATTTAAGACTAATTTTAGATAATAATTCTTCAATATTTATATCTTCAAAATTTATATTGAAATCATTTAAGTTTATATTTGTAAAATCATTTAAAATATCGTCTAAATTGATATCAAAATAATCATTTAAGAATGTTTTTACAATGTCTATATCATTTAAATCAAAGACAAGATTTAGTTTTTCACAAGATATATAAAATTTATTATTATAAAGCATCACGTTTGCTTGAAGATTTTTATAACTTATAAGAGCAGTAAATTCAATAGAATTGTTATAGTAATTTAAGCCACCTTGAATAGTAACATCTTGATAACTTCCAGAAAAATCAACAAAGATATTTTGATTTTTAATTAAGTTGTAAACATTTTCAACGATAGGAAGAAGACTTTCAATATTAGTGTATTTATTTATATCTATTTGTGGAATCTCGTAATCGGTATTTTGCCCTAAAATTGTTGCATTAACAAAAATACTTTCATAGTCTAATTTAAAAGTTAATTGTTCAGTATCTTCCTTTATTGTTATTTGCAATCCATTATATAAACCTAATTCAAATCCGTTTTCTAAATCATTTATAGATGTAATTAATTTAGGATTTATTGAAGGATTGATTATTTGTTTAATGATTTCTTTTAAGTCAGAAGTATCTATGTTATCAAGATCAAATCCAAAAATTTCAGATATTGAGTTTACTATATCTTCAATATCTTGACATTCAATATAAAGATTAGTTTCTGAAATGGTAAGATAAATTTTATTTTCATAATATATTATTGTCAAGTTTTGCCCATATAAATTAGTTTTAAATTCTCCATATATATTATTATTTTGGTTGTAAATAATATAATTTATAGGGATAAACAAATCATTATATGTTAGTTCAATAACTCCAGAATAAGTATTTGATTTTAAAATATTAATCAAATTATTTAAAGAAGGGATAATATTAGCAAGATCTATATAAGAATTATCTTCTGCCAATAAATCTATTTCTTTAAATTCAGTTACATTAAGATTTGCTGATAGTGTATCGTTATAAAATTTAATACTCGATATTGAATTCTCTGTTGTTATTATACTTAATACACCTATTTCTTTTAATGTTATTTTTGTTTCATTATTTTGTGATTCTATTTTTTCTATGATACTCAAATCAATATTAGAAAGGTCTATAGATTCTGAAGAAGATTCTAAATTATTGATAATTTGATTTAATTGTCCATCTTTAAGGTTTTTAATAAAATCTAAAATTATATTGAAATCAAAATCAATATTTAAAGATTGTAATAAATTATTGATTTGTTCAGCATTATTTATATCATATTTAAAATATATATTGCCATACTCAAGATAAATTTGATTATTTAAAAGTATTAAGTTTAGACTGTGATCTAAAATAATTGAACTAACTTTAAAATTAAAGTTTTCAATATCTGCAAAAATATTTGCTTGAATTTGTGTGTCATTATAATTTAATAGGCAAGTGAAACCTAATTGTTTTTGATTTATCAAATTTATTACATTGTCAGCCAAATCTAAAATATTTGATAAATTAATATAGTTTTCAGGGTCTTTTTCTTCTATATTAATTTGAGTAGGGTAATCAATTTTACCATTTAATGAAAGGGTAACACCTTCTGAAATAGTAGATTCAGGGAGAAGAATTTCTTTTAATGCATAAGTAGGTGAGCAAGTTAATTTCATTGAACCTATCACAGGAACTGCAATGTCAAGAATGATTGAGTCATCAGTTTTTGTTTCCGTAAGATCAGATAGAAGACCTAAAATAGTATTGATATCTAAATTTTCAAGGTCAAAATCACCAAGGTCAGGCATTTGCACATCAAGCAAATCAAGTATAGTAGAAACAGAATTTAAAATGTTTGAAGTTTCAATCATAAATTTATTGTTAAACAGTTCGAGAAATATTTTTTCATTTTGGTAATTTAAATCAATATTAAATTGTTGATTAGAATTTGTAAGTTCGATGCCAATATTCCCATCAACTATAATTCCGTTAAGACCACCAATATTAGAAATTGAACCGTTTATTGAGATAACAATGTTTTCTACATTTGTGTTAATTTGTGCTTGAAGATTTACATCAAAATAATCTTCATTAGAAAAGTTATCAACCATTGCTGTAAGTTGTGCAGGAATTGAGGTCTCGGCATCACCAGAGCCGGGTTGAGAAGGAGATGTTGATGCTTTATTCATAGAAATAGTAATTACTCCATATGCTGAAGCAATTGAAACCACCATGTATAAAAGAGAATAGGATAAGAATTTAAATATTTTTCTCATAATATCTCCTTTTGTTAAACAGGAAATGTAACATCACAATTATAAGTGAATGTTGTTTTTAAAGTTCCAGAACAAGAAACTTTCATACCGAAAGCAACAGCACTGTAACTTTCAGAAACATCTATGCTAATCAAATTCCAATTTTCATCAATAACAATAGTTTGTGTAATGTTTTTGAATTCAGGCAATGCACTTAAGCCACCAGTTCTCTTAACTTGATATACATAATTTAAAACACTATTAATAGGGTCAAGGTCAATAGTAAATGTATAAAGCCCATTTTCATAAGTAATATCAGAACTTTCTATAATGGTTTTAGATGAAATAATATAAGGTTGAACGGCACTAGGTAAATTACCTACCATTGCAAGATAATCTTTTATAGTCATATCATTCTCATAGTTCCAAGTAGCATTTGTGCCATCACTATTAATATCAGAACCATTATAAATTGAAACTTTTGTGCTATTTTTAACATAAGAATCACAGATGGCAACAGAAAGCATTCCTTTACTAATGCTTTCAAATGTATATTTGTTCCCATCATATTTTTTTGAACTATAGACTGATTGAGCAATACCAAGAGTATTGACATTACCGTTTCCAATAGCAATAAAACTATTTGCAAGCGAAACATTATATTCTGCTAAAACAAAGTTGTCAGCAACAGAAAGGTCGGCAGGGGTTTTCCCTTGAGATTTGGCAATTTCAACCCAGTTTTCTTTGTCAGATTCAGAAGTAATCTTGAAATTGTTTTTTAAAGTCTCATCTACGTCTTGAATGTAATCACTAGGATTCATTGCACTATAGTCAACTTTTGAGCGAAGTGCCACATTAAAATACCAAACTCCAAGTCCACTTCCTGTAAATATTCCAAGAGCAAGAAGAATAGCAAGGGTTTTCATTTTTTTAGAAAAAGTTTTTTTCTCATAAATTTTTTCTTTTTCTTTTCTTGAAAGTTTAAAGTGATGCTTTTTCTTATCATTTTGATTTTCAGTATATTTTGTATCGTTATTGCTTTCATTTTTATTTTTTAAAATGGCAGAATCATCACGTTTGATTTCATTGACTGTGTCATCATAAATTTTTTCACCACTTTTATTTTTAATAGAGTAAGAACCATCTTCATGTTGTTCAAAAACCATTTCATCAACATTAGATTGTTCACTTTCTTTTTTTTCTACACCAGAAAAGGCGACTTCATCATTATTTTGAGAGTCGTTTTCTATTGTAGATATTTTTTTATCTATATTTACATTGCTTAAAGAAGCAATATTTTTTCTTTTTTTTGCCATGATATGCACCCCTCATGTAATCGGGAATTTCAGCATATACATTGCTTTTGACATATTCAGTTTTATATATGTAATCATGGTTTGTCCATGTGATAAATAATTGTAAATAGGGAAAGGTGATCAGTCAAAAGGTCTGTATCTAAGGCTGATATCTTGTTAGGACAAGTCATAAACTTATAGATTATGTATAAATAATGTGTATAATATTTAGTAGTTGTATGTATTTAATTATAGTAAATTTTTAACCAATAAAGTTTTATATGAAATAAATTTTGATGTATAAACAATCAAAAGTTTATGTATAACTCCCAAATTAAAGTTAGATATTTTATCTAACTATCTTGATTATATAATATATAATTAAATAAGTCAACAAATTTTTATAAAATTCTTAATAAAACGCACAAAATTAAAGTTATAATAATTTATAAAAATGCATAAATATTCATAAAAATTAGTTGCATTTTAAATAATAAAATGTTATACTTTTATTGTTGCTAAGGAGAAAATAATGACACAGAAACAAATAGAAAATGCTTATGTTGATATAATTAAAAATTTAATAGGAGTGCCAAAAGAAATGAATGAAGTAAATTTTTGGCCTATATATAATGGGATTGTTCTGTGTTATAAAAAGAGCAAATTAAAAAGCGAACTTGAAGAAAATTATACCGGTTTTTTGTATCGGGATATATCAGAAAAACATTTGAAAAGTCTTCAAAAATTAATGACAACATTGCCAGAATATAACCAGTTTTTTGATAATGAAGATGCAGAACAAAATATTAAAGACTATTTAAAATTATGCCCAAATGAATTATTGTTTAAAGGTAATGATTATGAAAAAATAATTAAACAAACATTAGAACGTGTTGTAAACTATATGTCTACCAGACCTAAAACAATAAAAAAAGTTGACGACGAGATAGACAGGCAAGTGTTTATGAAAGAAGTTGAAGATTTTGCAGAAAATAAACGTTTGATTACACCTCAATTTATTGATGCAATAAAATCTCAAAGAGGGGAAGATGGAATAAAAAGTTTATATGAACATATGAGAGAACTTGCAAAAGATGCCATTTATTCTCAATCGATATATTATAATAGGGTTGCAAAAAATATTTGTAATTTTTATGCCAATATAGAGATGGAAAAAAATATTGAAAGTGAAATAGAATAATAAAACTGTTTTTTAAAATTTATATAAGTTTTGATTTGATTATAAAGATAGAAATATTTTAAGAAAATGCCTTAAAACACTTGACATTATAGATATTATTATATAAAATATAAACGTCTTAATTTAAGGCGTTTTTTGTTTGTATTAGCCCCACAGATGAAAAGGCCTTGTGGACATAATTAATTCGGAGGATTAAATGAAAACATATATGGCAAAATCAACGGACATTGAAAGAAAGTGGTTCGTTGTTGATGCAGCAAATGTTCCACTTGGTAGAGTGGCTTCACAGGTCGCTGACATCTTAACAGGTAAAAACAAAACATTATATACTCCTCACGTTGATTGTGGTGATTACTGCATTGTAATAAATGCAGACAAAGTTGTTCTTACAGGAAATAAACTTGAAGATAAAAAACTTAGATGGCACACAGGATACGTTGGTGGACTTAAAGAAATGGATTATGGCACTTTGATGGCAAAGAATTCACCAAAAGCAGTTGAAGTTGCAGTTAAAGGAATGCTTCCAAAAACTTCTTTAGGAAGAAAACAAATTACAAGATTACATGTTTATAAAGATGCTGAACATAAACATGAGGCTCAAAAACCTGAAAAAGTTGAAATAAAAGGAGTTAGAATCTAATGGCAGAAAAGAAAACAAAGTCAGTTAGTCAAATTATTTCAACTGGCAGAAGAAAAAAATCAATAGCAAGAGTTAGACTCTTCCCAGGAACAGGAAAATGTGTAGTAAATGGAAGAGATATGGGAGAATATCTTCAAAGAGATACTCTTTTACTTGTTGCTCGTCAACCATTTGAAGTTACAAACACAGGCGATAAATATGATATAATTGTTCGTGTTATCGGTGGTGGAATATCTGGACAAGCAGGTGCAATTTGTCATGGTATTGCAAGAGCACTTGTTAAAGCAGATGAAATGTATAAAAAAGATCTTAAGAGTGCAGGACTTCTTACTCGTGATCCAAGAATGAAGGAAAGAAAGAAATACGGTCTTAAGAAAGCAAGAAAAGCATCACAATTCTCTAAAAGATAATATTGTTTGTTATGCTTATATAACATTATTTAATAAAAAAGTCCTTATATTTGATAATCAAAAGGTTATTAATATAAGGATTTTTGTTTTTAAGAATAAGTTTGTAATCAAGTAGAAAATTATTGTTTTAAAGATAAATAATGTTGATTTAAAAGTTGAATTGATAGCATAAAATTTAGTATAATAATAATGTAAATTAATATTATATTTACAATGTATTGTTGTAAATGCATTTATAGTTATTGAGTTGCAATAAATGGAGGAATTGTATATGATATATGATGTTATCGTTATTGGAGGAGGACCAGCAGGAATTACAGCAGGAATATATGCAAAACGAGCAGGAAGAGATGTTGCTATTCTTGAAAGATATATGCCGGGTGGGCAATTAAATTTAATAGGAGAAATTGAAAATTATACAGGATTTAAAAGTATTTCAGGTGCAGAACTAGCCAATAAATTTTATGACCATGGAAAATCTTTAGATATACCATTTTTCACAGAAGAAGTTATTGAAATGAATTTAAGTGAAGATGTTAAAATAGTTAAATGTAGAAAAAATGTTTATAAAGCATATAGTGTTATTTTAGCACTTGGAAGCCATCCAAGGGAATTAAAGATAGAAGGAGAAGAAAAGTTTAAAGGACAAGGTGTTAGTTATTGTGCACTTTGTGATGGTAATTTTTTTAAGAATAAAAATGTTGCAGTAGTGGGTTCTGGAGATTCTGCATTTTCTGATGCACTTTATTTAGCAAATATATGTTCAAAGGTTTATGTTCTTACTAAAGAGAATTTAAAATTGCATAATTATGCAGAAGATGAACTTAATAATTTTTCAAATATTTCTTTGCTAAAAGGTGCTTTTTCAAAATCAATTAAAGGAGACAACAAATTAGAAAAAATTACTTATATGCAAAATAATATAGAAAAAGAAATAGATGTTGATGGTGTTTTTGTTGCAATTGGAAGAACTCCTGATACAGACCTTTTAAATGGACAAATTGAATTAAATGAGCAAGGATATATAAAAAGTGATTCAAAAATGAAAACCAGTTTAGATGGCGTGTATGTATGTGGAGATGTTAGAGAAGGTAATATTAAACAAATTGCATGTGCAGTTGGAGATGGTGCAATTGCTGGAACAGAAGCAAGCAAATATTCAATAAAGATAAAATTAAAAAACAAATAAAAAAAGATATAATATAAAATTAAGAAAGAACTTTTTCCACAGTTATAAAGTTCTTTTTTTATTATATCTGCTCTGCTTTTAAATAGTTTAAATTTATTATTTTATTATAAGATATATATAATAAATTATGAAAATTTTTCTTTTTGACGTCTACATTGTTTGACCAGGGGGGGGGATTTTGTTATACTAAAAAAAATGGGAGAGAATAATGAAAAATGTAATAAAATATATTTGTTTATTATTTGCACTGGTTGTTTTTTCAGCAGGAGTTTATTTATTGACTAGTAATAATATAATCATTAATGAAGATTATGGAGATCAAACTCAAGCAGAATCTAAATTTACATTTCAGGTCTGCACAAAAAGTTATAAAGCAGCAGGTTCAGAGACTACAAAGGCTGAAGGTTCAGGAAGTGGACAAACATCTACTTCAAGAGTTGGTGGATGTTTTGATGTTGGTTGGTATGAAAATGAATCAAATACAAAAGCCAATTTTGATGCTCAATTAGGATATTCTGGTGGAAGTTATAGTGGAAATGGAAAAAATCAAATCAATGGCATATCTGCATTTTATTACTATTATTATAATTGGTGGGGTGCAGTTAATCGGCATGGTCGAATTGAAATAAATACATATAAGTCAACAGCAGATACTACAGGTTGGCAATTTTGTGGTGTTGATGATGATGGAAGTTCAACAGCACGAAGCACTTCTTATACATGGTATAAATTTGGAAGTAATGCGCCAGTGAGTTCAATAGGAGATGATGATAAAGCAACAAATACAATGTCAGGGATGTGTTATGTTGTCTATAGGTATAGTTATAAACTCGTTTATAGTGCTAATGGTGGAACAAATGCACCACAAGCAGATTATTTTTTATCAGGTATCGGAACGACTATTACAGAGCAAAGACCTACAAGAGAGGGTTATACTTTTTTAGGCTGGTCTCGTTCTTCAACTGATACGACTCCTGATTATTATGGTGGCGATTCATTTAAAGATACAACGAGTGATACTTCAAGCAGTGTTTATTTATATGCTGTTTGGCAAAAAAATGGATATAATGTTAGATTTGATGAAACTGGTTCAAGTTATTCTTCAACTCCATACGTAAAAGAAGTTACAATACCAAATGAGACTTGTGGATATCCTTTTGTCCTGAATTCTAATGGATATTATGAAAGCACAAATAATGGAGTTAACAATTCTTTTGCATTATGTAAAGTAACCTTTTCTTTATTAGGAGTTACTGGAAGTGTTTCGTTTAGTGTAATTAATTCTGCTGAAAGTAATTATGATTTTGGAATATTTAGTAATCTAGATACAACTTTAAGCGCTAGTTATACAGCAGATTCAACAAATGTATATAAGAGTTTTAAAGGCTCATCATCATCATCTGTTCAAACAGTAAGATATTCTAATGTTTCTGGAAGCATGTTGGGGGAATCACATTTTATTTATATTAAATACAGAAAAGATAGTTCAAATAGTAATAATAACGATTCATTGCAATTCAAATTAGCATCAATGATTTCTGGATTGAGCATAGTAATAATTAGAAAGATTGAAAATATAGCAGTAGATTATCATCCTTTTGTTCTTAATTCTTCAGGGTATTATGAAAGCACGAATAAAGGATTACATAGTTCTTATTCGTTATGCAAATTTTCTTTTTATGTTCCGAAAACAACAAATGTAACATTAAATGTAATTAATTATGCAGAAAGTAATTATGATTATGGAATATTTAGTAATCTAGATACAACTTTAAGTGCTAGTTATACAGCAGATTCAGCAAATGTATATAAAAGTTATAAAGGGCTGTCATCTTCATCTGTTCAAACATTAACTTATTCTAATGTTTCTGCAGGAACGCATTATATTTATATTAAATATATCAAAGATAGCAGTGGAAATAGTAATAACGATTCATTAAAGTTTAAATTATCTGAAGGCACAACGAGCACATGGATTTATGATGTAAATCAATATAAATCTAATCCATCAAAGACAGGGTATACATTTGATGGGTGGACAGCAACCAATCTTGATACTACAACGGCAAGACGAGGGACAAGCAGTTCAACAGTAACAACAACATGGACAAGTGGAAGCACAAAAGTAACAAGCACATATTTTAAAAACTTAAATTCAGATATGGGGACAGTAACATTAACAGCGAATTGGACAGCGAATGGGTATACATTGACAGCAGATGTAAACGAACCAAATACAGGGACATTTTTAAATAAAGTAAGTTGGACATTACCAAGTGGCTGGAGTTCATCAAGTGATAAATCATATGCAACAAAGACGGTAAAATATGATAGCCAATATGGGACATTACCGACCCCATCGAGAGAAGGATATACATTTGATGGTTGGTATGATGCAAGTAGTGGAGGAAATAAGATAAGTTCAAGCAATAACAATGATGTAATGAATAGCACGAGTGGAAAAACAATCTATGCTCATTGGACAGCAAAGAGTTATACATTGACAGCAAATGCGAATGGGGGAAGTATACCATCAACAAGTGGCTGGAGTGTATCAAGTGATAAATCAAATGCAACAAAGACGGTAAAATATGACAGCACATACGGGACATTACCGACTCCAACAAAGGAAGGTTATACCTTTGCAGGTTGGTATACAGCAAGTAGTGGAGGAGATACAGTATCAACATCGACAAAAATGGATAACATAAACGGGAAAACAATCTATGCCCATTGGACAGCGAATACATATAGTATAGTATTTGATAAAAATGGTGGAAGTGGAAGCATGAGTAACCAGAGTATGACGTATGATAAAGCAAGCAATTTAACAACAAATACATATACAAGACAAGGATATTACTTTGTAGGTTGGTCAAAGACGAAATTAGGAGTGCAAAGCACAATACCAACAAGTAATATATATAAAGACGAAGCAAGTGTAAATAATTTAGCAACAAGTGGAAGTATAACACTATACGCAGTATGGTTAGACACATGGGCAAATCATGCAACAACTCCAACAGGCTCAGGATCATCAACAAGTCCATATATAATAGATAGTGCCGAAGACCTAGCATGGATGATAAATAATCATGGAAGTGCATTAAAATATTTTAAACAGACAAAGGCAATAAACTTAAGTAAATATAACTGGTATCCAATAGGGACAAGCGACAAGCCATTTAAAGGGGTTTATGATGGACAAGGATATGAGATAACAAACTTAAATATACTCGAGATAACAAATGCGAGTGGAAATAAGATACAATCAGATATAGGACTATTTGGATATACAAGTGGAGGAGAGATAACAGGAATATATATAAAGAATGCAACAATCTATGGGAAAGATAATGTAGGACTGATAGTAAGCAACGCAACATCAACAAAGATAAATTCAAATATAATAGAGAGTAGCACAATCAATGCAAGTGGAAACTATGGAGCAGTTGCTGGGAAAATATCAGGGGGAGAGATAAAATATAACCTAGTATATGTAACAACAAACGGTGGGACAAGCACAAGCAGTTTATATACAGGTTCAACAACATTATCAACAAACCTAGTAGAAAATAACGGAACAAGAAGCAAAGTAGGGACAGAAGATATAACAGGCTGGGGTAAGGTATTCAATAGACTATTGCCATCAGCAATATCATGGGGAGCAAAGGTAACTCCAGCAACATCATCTGACCTTACAAACTGGGTTGATAAAAAAATAGATTAAATAATTAATTAAATAAAATAATAAAATAAAAATTAATTAAAAAATATTAAAATAAAAAAAGAAGAAAATTAATTCTTCTTTTTTTATTTATTAATGACATACTATAATACCTTTTTCAAGGGCATAATAAGAACATAAACCTCGCATTGGTAAAACTCTAATTTCTTTGAAATTACATTTACTTTCAAGATCTTCTTTAATTTGATTTGCTTCTTTTTCTGCAAAACAATGAGTTATTATCAATGTTTGTTTTGAGAAATCTTTTGCTTTTTCACATATCATTTGCACAAGTTTAGAGAAAGCATTTTTGATTCCTATTAATTTTTTTGCTATTTTTATTTCACCTTCACTTGCAATACAAATAGGTCTTATTACAAGAGTGCTTGCAATTAAACCTGCGACCTTGCTCATTCTTCCATTGTTGACAAGATTATCAAATTTTTGTAGAATGAAATAAAGATTTTTTTCATCTCTATATTTTTCGATTTCAGTTTTTATTTCTTCAAATGATAAACCACTGTTAATAAGTTCTACAAGTTTATCAACTATTAAAATTTCCGTTCCACTAACAGCCTTTGAATCAATTACAAAAATATTTTCAGGTTTTGAAAAATCATTTTGTGCAACTATTGCAGCATTGTAACAACCTGATAATTTAGATGTAATTGTAACAACAAAAGTATATTCAGCATTATCAAATTCTTGTAAAAAACTTTGAGGAGCAGGGCAAGCACTAGAATTTTTTTTAGAAGCGTGCATTGCTTTAAGCATATCTTCTGTATTAAGATCGTCATTATCAACATATTCTGTTTCATTTACATTGATTGTTAAAGGTATAACTTTAAATCCAATGTTTTCATTTTCTATATAATTGCTTTTTAAATCAGAAGCACTGTCAACTAATATTTGATATTTCATAAAATAATTCTCCAAAAATTTATTTCAAACAAACTCCATATAGGAAATAGAAAGATAAAAATCATGTTTGATTACATTTAGTATATATCTTTGTTATAAAAATTCAAAATAAATTTTATTAATTTATATTTTAATTGTAAAAAAAATGTTAATAAATGTAATAAAATGACACTTTGCTTATTGTTTTAACATTTTTAATGAAGATTTATAATATTTTTTAATTATAAAATTATAGACGATTATATTTTAACATGATATTTTTAAATAGTAATTATTCTTGAGGATGTGTAGATTTATTTAAATAGTTTGAAAAGTCAGAGGCAAGTTCCATTTTGCCGTATTTTTTGTTAATATCATTTACGATATTAGAAAAATCTTTTTTGTCGTCATCAAAAAAGGATAGTTGTTTCATAAGTGAACTGGTAAGAGAAGAAGCACGAAGTCTAATTGCCCTGACAGGATAATTATAATTCCAAATTTTATCAGCAATATTCATACCTAAATTGGTTAAATCTTTAATTGAGTTTGTAGGTTTTATTTTCATGCTTTTATGAAATGTTTTCAAGTCTTTATTTTTGATTGTTAGTGATAAAGTGTTTGCATAAAGTTTTTGATTGATAAGTCTTGAAGAAACTTTTTCAGCAAGGAAATAAACAACTTTTTCTATGTCTTTTCTTGAAGTTATATCTTTGGTAGTAGTTGTTCCATTACCGATGCTTTTTGGTGGGGGCAATTTGTAATAGTCTAAAACAGGGACAAACCTTTCTGCTTTTAAATCTTGTTTTAAATTTATTCCAACAATGCCCATTAAATTTTGAATATATTTATCATCAAGCATAACAAAATCACCGATTGTATTGACATCTATCGCTTTAAATTTTTTTTCAAGTCTTCGCCCAATTCCTATAATTGTATTTAAAGGTAAACTATATGTTAAGTTTTTAAAATTGTCATAAGAAATTTCAGTAGTGTAGTCAGGTTTCTTTAAATCAGAGCCAAGTTTAGCAAAAATTTTAGAAAAACTTACACCAACAGATATAGTCAAATTAAATTCGCTTTTTACTTTGGTTCTGATTTCATCGGCAATTTCTTTACCTGTTTTGTGTAAATATTTTTCACAACCAGTTACATCAAGCCAGCATTCGTCAAGACCTAAAGGTTCGACATAATTTGTATATTGTAAATAGAGATTGGCAAGGGAACTACTAATTTCTTCGTATAAATCGTAGTGAGGTGGAAGACATATAAGATTCGGACATAGTGCTTTTGCTTCTCCAATTGTCTGACCTGTTTTGACTCCATATTTTTTCGCCACCTCATTTTTAGCAAGAATAATACCTGTTCTTTTTTTAGGATTGCCAGTAACTGCGACAGGTTCTTTTTGTAATTTTGGATTGTTCATGCATTCCACAGATGCAAAAAAATTATTTACATCTGAATGTAAGATTACTTTATCTTTTATTTGATTTAACTCTTTCATTTATAGTATAATTATCTATAAGTAGGTTATTTATGCAGGAAAAGACAAAACAAAAAATAAAATCATTCAAAAATTATTATTGTGATGCACTTTATTGTGCATTGGGAGAGTTTTTTGATAAAGAAAAAATAGATGAGATTCTTAATAGTAAAACTCTCACTCAGCAACAAGTTAAACAATTATGTGAATATGCTGTTATAAAAAATAAAATTGCTGGTGTAACTTTTTTAAATTTAAAAGTTCCAGATTTTGGCTATGGGATAGAATTATTAGAAAAATATAATATGAATGGACATGAAATTGTTTCAGCAAATTTAATGAATTGTATGCCTTCAAAAGCATTAGTTGGACAACGACTTATATTGGAAGTTGAAAGTTTGCTTGAATATAATGAAAATTTTTTATCTGATTTATCTGACCTATCTGCAAAGATCGATATTCCCATTATATTTGCATTAGGTCAAGATTTAGAAGAAGTTGGGAAAATTGTTAATAAATTTAAAATGTCGCCTGTTCAAACATTAGAAAGTTTTGGATTTTTAGATCGAGAATGTTATGTATTAGGACTTAACTTTATAGATAAAGATGACCAAAAATTAATGAGAGATTATGGTGCTACTTGCATCTTTTCACCTTGCTGTGATGGAGAAGAGGGAAAGGGGGCAATTAACTTATATAATTTTATTTATAATGATTTGAAATTTCGATTTTCAAGTAGAAGAAATCATAATATAGATATGTTAAAAGAGTGTTGGCTTGCTATGGTTAATACTTCAAATTTAATGTTTGAAAAAGATTTGATAAAAATAGAAGATTTATTGCAAGCAGTTTTTGATAAGAATGGTATAGATATTGAAATTTCAATAGGTGAATATGAAAGAAAAGAAGGACTATTAAATAAGAAAATTAAATTAAATATTGAAGATTTTGAAAATGTTTATAAAAATGTTGAAAAATTAGTTTTTCAACTTAAAGATTAATTAAAAGCAATATGGTAAAAAAGAGAAAAATATTTTAAAGATTATCAATTATAAATTTTGAGTTTCTCTTTTTTAATGTTATAATATGCTATATTTTGAAGTAGGAAACTTCAAACCAAAGGAGAAAAATAATGAATTTAGTTGACACACTTGCACAAGAATTTGGACTTAAACAAGAATATAGTCAAAATATAATCAATCTTCTTGATGAAGGTTGCACAATTCCATTTATTGCACGATATAGAAAAGAAATGCATGGCACTTGTGATGACCAGACTTTGCGTGCGTTTGCCGATAGACTTAAATATTTAAGAAATTTGAATGATGAGAAAGCAAAAGTTGAGAAAGCCATAACTGAACAAGGGAAATGGACAGAAGAATTAAAAGTTGCACTTGAAAATGCAAAAACTATGACCGAAGTCGAAGATATTTACAGACCATATAAACCAAAAAGAAAAACAAGGGCGTCTGTTGCTATTGCAAAAGGTCTTGAAGGTCTTGCTGATATCTTACAAGCACAATCAAAAAGTTATGAAATAGAAAAAGAAGCAGAAAAATTTGTTAAGGAAGATGTTCCAACAATAGATGATGCTATTGCTGGTGCTAAAGATATAGTTGCAGAAAGAATTTCCGATAGTGCAGAATTACGAAAAGAACTTCGCTTGCTTATAGAGCAAAAAGCAACTATAGAGTGTGAACTTGTTGAAAATGAAAATAGTGCTACTTACGAAACTTATGCAAACTTTAAACAAGAGGTAAGCAAAATTCCAAGTCATAGAATTCTCGCAATTAATAGAGGGGAAAAGGAAAAATGTCTAAAGGTAAATGTTGTTGTAAATAGAGAACTTGCAATAGGAATAATAAATAAATTCTTTAAGAAGAATAATCCAGATACAGATAAACTTATGGAAGAAACTATAGAAGATTCTTATGATAGACTTTTATTCCCATCTCTTGAAAGAGAGTGCAGAAATGATTTGACAGACAGAGCAGATGAACAGGCGATAAAAATGTTTGAAGTCAATTTAAAACCTTTATTAATGGAAGCACCTCTTAAAAATAATATTATCTTAGGACTTGACCCAGCGTATAGAACAGGTTGTAAGATAGCAGTAATTGACGTTAATGGTAATGTTCTAGATACTGCAGTAATTTATCCAACCCCACCACAATCAAAGACAGAAGAATCTATAGAAATATTAAAGAAACTTATTGAAAAATATAGAGTTGATATCATTTCTATAGGAAATGGAACAGCATCTAAAGAAGCCGAAATTTTTGTTGCAGAACTTATAAAACACGTTTCAAGACCTGTAAGTTATGCTGTTGTAAGTGAAGCAGGTGCATCTGTATATTCAGCATCTAAATTAGGTGCAGAAGAATTTCCTGATTATGATGTATCTCTTCGTAGTGCTGTATCAATCGCAAGAAGACTTCAAGACCCACTTGCAGAACTTATTAAAATAGATGTTAAATCTATCGGAGTAGGGCAATATCAACATGATATGCCACAAAACAGATTGACAGAAGTTTTGACAGGAGTGGTTGAAGATTGTGTTAATAGTGTTGGTGTAGACATAAATACAGCGAGTCCATCATTATTAAGTTATGTTTCTGGACTTAATATGTCTATTGCAAAAAATATAGTTGCATATAGGGCAAAGGTTAAAGGGATAAAATCAAGAGAAGAACTATTGTCTGTCCCAAAACTTGGACCTAAAGCATTTGAACAATGTGCTGGTTTCTTAAGAGTTGTGGGTGGTGAAGATATATTAGATAATACAGCAGTTCACCCAGAAAGTTATGAGGCCACAAGAAAACTTTTAAGACTTTTTGATATGACAGAAGAAGATGTTAAAAATGGTAATATTTCAAACCTTCCAAAACTTATTGAACTTAAAGGTGAGGATAAGGTTGCAAAAGAATGTGAGATTGGTGTTCCTACTTTAAATGATATAGCAAAAGAACTTTTAAAACCTGGGCGTGATATTCGTGAAAGTATGCCAAAACCAGTGCTTAGAAGCGATGTTATAACACTTGAAGATTTAAAAGAAGGAATGGTATTTACAGGAACAGTAAGAAATGTTGTTGATTTTGGTGCATTTGTTGATATAGGTGTTCATCAAGATGGACTTGTTCATATAAGTCAAATATCAGATTCTTTTATAAAACATCCATCAGAAGTTTTGAAAGTTGGACAACAAGTTGAAGTAAAAGTTATGAGTGTAGATATTGCTAAAAAGCGAATATCTTTAACAATGAAAGGTATTGAAAAAGATAATGAAACAAATAATTAAAGTTTTGTTTTTAATCCTTTGAAAATATGATTTTAGAATGTTAAACACAATATATGTTATCATGTATGTTAAACATAATAGCATATATTGTGTTTTATTTTGTTTATTTAATTTTATTTATATTTACAAAATGCATTTTTTTCTTAATATATTTTTAATAAAAAAAGTTTAATAATATAGAAATAATATGCTATAATTAAAATATGAGTAAATGTCCATATTGTAACACAACTTATAATGAAATTTTGCAAACAGGCTTTGTTGGCTGTCAACGATGTTATCAAGAGATTGATGAATTAAAGATTGCAGTAAAAAATCTTTATGGAAATAAAACGCATAAAGGTAAAAAACCGGCAGGTGATAATGGAAATATATGATGATATTGCAATTTCGTCAAGAATAAGATTGGCAAGAAATGTTGATGGATTAAAATTTTATACAAAATTGCAAAGTGATGTAGAAGCAAATTATATAATCAATTCTGTCATGAAAACACTTGAAAAATTTGATGTTTTCAATTTTTTGCGTCTTAAAGATTTATCATTAAACGAATGTAATGCACTTTTTGAAAGGCACCTAATAAGTAAAGAATTGATAGAAAATAAAGATATTTCAGGTGTTGCGATAAGTGAAGATGAAAAAATAATAGTGATGATAAATGAAGAAGACCATATAAGAGAACAATGTATGGAAAAAGGGTTTAATCTTTATAAACCTTTTAGACGCCTTAATAAAATAGATGATGAGATAATCTCTTCATTACCTATTGCTTATGATAAAGACCTTGGCTTTATTACAGCAAGTCCATCAAATCTTGGCACTGGAATGAGAGCATCAGTGATGTTGTTTTTGCCGGCATGTGAACTTACTGGAAAGATTAATGATATATATTCTCGGGCAGGAGAAGAAGGGCTGACAATTCGAGGAATTTATGGAGAAGGAAGTTTAGCCAAAGGATATTTTTATCAAATTTCAAATCAAGGTTCGTTAGGGTTTGATGAAAACCAAATAATTGATAAAGTAAGTGATTTTATATATTCGTTATGTGGAGAAGAAAAGGAACTTCGTGATTATATGCTTGAAAAAGATGGGGAAAAATATAAAGATATAACGCTTAGAGCATATGGTGTTTTGACTAATTGTTATTCACTTTCTGAGAATGAAATGATAGACCTTCTTGCAAAAGTAAAACTAGGACAAGTTTTAGGTTTTATTAATATTTCTTCAAATGAGAAATTTCAAAAATTATTTACCGAAGGTGCAAGTGCAAATTTAAAAGAAATATTTGAATTTTTTGATGAAAAAAAGGAAAATATTATTCGTGCAGAGTATATATCTAACAAGGTGAAAGAGTTATCACAAAGGAGGTAATTATCATGAATTATCAATCATCTTCTTTCTCAGATAACATACAAAAAGTTATTAAAAATGCAAGCAAATTTGCCTTAAGATTTGGCTCAAACCTTATAGGTAGTGAACATATTTTGTATGGTCTTACAAGTGTAAAAGATTGTCTTGCAAGTCAACTTTTGGCTGAGGAAGGTGTTACTGAACCAAAATTATTTGAATTTTTTGAAGATAATGTAAGTGAGGAAGATATGTTTGGTTTTGAAGGGGTTGTTGAAATGACGCCAAGAACCAAAGATTTATTTCGCACTGCTCAACAAATAGCACTTCAAATGAATCATTCTTTTTTAGGAACAGAACATTTACTTCTTGCACTTCTAGCAAGCACAGGTTCAGTTGCTTACAGAATTTTAGTAGGGCAATTTGGAGTAGATGTAGAATCATTAAAAAATAAAGTTTTAAAAGTTTTGCAATCAGGGACTTCAACAACTGAAGAGAAACAAGAAAATGCTCAAAATAAACAAGTAGGAAGCACTTTACCAGAGAAACTTCTAGATATGGGGACAGATATAACTTTAAAGGCAAAGGAACATAAACTTGATCCAGTTATTGGTCGAGAAGAGGAAATTCAAAGAGTTGTTGAGATTTTGTGTCGAAAAACAAAGAATAATCCTGTTCTTATAGGAGAGGCTGGTGTTGGTAAAACTGCTGTAGTTGAAGGTCTTGCCGAAGCAATCGTATCAGGCGATGTTCCAGAGATTTTGAAAGATAAGGTTATTTATTCATTAGAGATTGGTGGCCTTATGGCTGGCACAAAATATCGTGGTGCAATGGAAGAAAAATTAAAAGATGCTATTGAAACTATTATTGCAAGTAAAAACATAATCGTATTTATTGATGAAATTCATACGCTTGCACAAGCCGGCTCTGAAAAGGGTGAAACATCTCCAGCAGATATGTTAAAACCTTATCTTGCAAGGGGAGAATTGCAAACTATAGGAGCGACAACAACAGATGAATATAGAAAATTTATTGAAAAAGATAAAGCACTTGAAAGACGTTTTCAACCAATTATGGTAAACCCACCAACTGTTGAACAAACAATACAAATATTGAAAGGTTTAAGAGATAGTTATGAGGCATTCCATAAAATCACAATTACAGATGAGGCTATAGAAGCGGCAGCAGTCCTTTCAGATAGATATATATCAGATAGAAGTTTGCCAGATAAAGCAATAGATCTTATTGATGAAGCAAGCAGTAAAGCAAAAGTTAATTATACAGTTAAGCCACAAGAAATAAGACAACTTGAAGATAAGATAAAGGGATTGTCAGCAAGTAGAGATGAAGCAAGTTTGCAAAGAAATTATGAAAAAGCAGCAAAATTACAATCTGAAATCATTAATCTTGAAAATGAATTAAAAAAGAAAAGTGAAAAATTTGATGTCAAGAAGGAAAGAACGGCAACAAATTCTATAGGTGCTAATGAGATTGCTGCAGTTGTGTCAAAATGGACAGGAATACCTGTTACTAAAATAACAGAAAGCGAAAAAGATAGACTCATTCACCTTGAAGACATTTTGCATAAACGAGTAGTTGGACAAAATCAGGCTGTAGAGGCTGTTGCAAAGGCAATAAGACGTTCAAGAGTAGGACTTCAAGATAGCAAACGACCAATTGGTTCATTCTTGTTTATGGGACAAACAGGTGTAGGAAAAACTGAACTTTGTAAGGCTATTGCCGAGGCTATGTTTGATGATGAAAATAATATTGTTCGTATTGATATGAGCGAATATATGGAATCACATAGTGTATCAAAGTTGATTGGTTCTCCTCCTGGATATGTAGGCTTTGAAGAAGGTGGGCAATTAACAGAGCAGGTAAGACGTCATCCTTATTCTGTAGTTCTTTTTGATGAAATTGAAAAGGCACACCCAGATATTTTTAACGCACTTTTACAAATTCTTGATGATGGTCGTTTGACAGATGGACAAGGAAGGACTGTCTCATTTAAAAATACAATTATAATAATGACAAGCAATCTTGGTGCAAATGAAGTAAAAGAGCAACATAAAAAATTAGGTTTTGGAAATGATGATGAAGAACAAGAAGTCATAGATTCAAAGAAAATATATATGGATGCATTAAAACGTAAGTTTAAACCAGAGTTTATTAATCGTATAGATGTTATTTGTATTTTTGACCCATTGACAGAGAGTGATTTAGTAAAAATTGCAAAGATATTAATATCAAATATCAATAAACGTTTAAAAGAGAAAAATTTATCATTAAAAATAACAGAAGACGCACTTGAATTTATAGTTAAAAAAGGCTCAAATTCTGAATATGGTGCAAGACCATTAAAAAGATATATTCAACAAGAGGTAGAAGACCAAATCGCAGAAAAGATTTTGCTTGGACAATTAAAAAATGAGGGCGAAATTGTTATTGATGTGGAAGATGATAAATTAACATTTACTAATGATTAAAATATCGTAATTCGTTTGGAAATTTAAACTAAATTTGTTAATATATTTCTATAGGAGGAAGATATAATGAAAATTGAAATTATAGAAAGAGGTGGCTATCAGGTAAGTCAACGTTTAGAAAGAATATTGCACGAGAAACTTGAGAGACTTTCTAAATATTTCGAAGACGAAGTAAATGTAAAGGTTGTTTGTTTGAAAGTTGCAAAACAAGAAAAACTTGAAATAACTGTTACAAGTAAAGGGCTTATGTATAGAAGTGAAGTTACAAGTGATAATATGTATAATAATATTGACTATGCACTTCCTAAACTTGAAAAACAAATTGTTAGAAATAGTGAAAAACGTAAAGAGAAAAAAGCAAAAGGTTCAAAACAAGAAAATTTCTTGCCATTTGAATTTTTGAAACAAGAACCAGAAGAACTTCCATCAATCTATAAAAAGAAAACATTTGACCTTGACCCAATGCTTATAGATGATGCGAGATTTGCAATTGAAAGATTAGGGCATGATTTCTTTGTATTCTTAAATGCTGAAACAGGAAAGATAAATATTCTTTATAGAAGAAAAGATGGAAAGTTTGGTTTAATAGATTTAGTTTATTAAAATAAATTTCTCATATATGTTAAGGTCATAAGTTTTATGAATAAACAATAAAAAAGACGACTTGATTAAAGTCGCCTTTTTTGATTTATAAATCATTTTCTTTTAAATCTTCTCTATCTTTTGTTTGAATTTTAGGTAATATATTTTTAATAAATTTTTGAATATAGATTTCATTTTGACATTTAACTAAAGATGAATAGATTACTCGAATATCATCCATGGTAAGAGTTTGATAAAAATATAATGCAAATTTATAGAGATATTCTGGACTAGACATAATTAATATATCATTGAAACAATCATAAAATTCCTTTGTGCTTTTAGCAAGAAAAGCATTTTTTAAAGCATCTTTAGAATCCTTAAAAAAGTTTGAATTTTGTTTTATCTCTACATTATTTTTGTGATTTATTTCTTCTACTTTATGATATTTATAGATTGTTGAATATGATGTTTTAAGCATAAAATCCTCCTAAACGTAAAAACAGGCAACATTATATCATAAACATTCCACAAAATCAATGTAAAAGATTGTAAAGAATAAGTATAAAATGTCGAAAATTGTTTTAGAAAACAAGTTTTGTTATAACAAAAAAATATTGCATTAATGCAATAAGACAACAATATTTTTTGTTTTAATTTTATTTTGATAAAGGGTGTAATTACATTTTAAATTATAATATTTTATATTAAAAGACTTTTCAGAAATTCAGTATAATTAAAAATGTTTAAATTATAATAAAATTGATTAATTTTGATTATAAATAAATTTATTATAAAGTTGTTTCTTATTTTAACTTATTATTAAAAGTATTTTTTTACATAAAAATATAGGATTTTTAATTATAAAATCCTATATTTTCTTATTTAACTTCTTTTTTTAAGTCTTCAAGCATTTTAGCGAAATGTGCTTTTTTTCTATCTGCGCTATTCTTGTGTATAACATTTGAAGAAGCGGCTTTATCTAGAAGAGAAACAACTTCACTAAAAGCAACTTCACTAGCCATAACATCCTTATTTTCGATGGCAAGTTTAAATCTCTTAATATAAGTAGCAATTTTAGATTTTGCTGCTTTATTTTCTGCTGTCTTCTTATCAATTATTTTAACTCTTTTTTCAGCTGATTTAATATTAGGCATTATTCTTCTCCTTTAAATTTACTAATTGAGTATAGCATATAAAAAAACATAAATCAAGTAAAATAAATATTTTTTTTAATTTTAACCAAAATATTTATATGTTTGATTTAATAGATGAGAGTGGAAAAGATTTAAAAAGTTATGGTTATATAAGTAAAGATTTTGGAAAATATGGAATATCTTTATCTACATTAAAGATTGAAAGTGATGAAAAAAGTAAAAAATTGGGGCTAGATAAAGGAGAATATTATATTATAAATTGTCCGAACTTTTATGATTATGATCTTGTTTGTGGTATGGAAATATCACAAATTATAGAAAAGAGATTAAAAAAACATTTAAGAGATTTTAAAATAAATAAGAATGCTAAAATTTTAATTGTTGGGTTAGGTAATCCAGAGATTGCTTCTGATAGACTTGGAAAAGAAGTTTTTGATAATATAGAGATTGATGCTCTGTCAAATAAAAATAATATATACAAATTTTGTCCTAACATATATTTTTCAACAGGTATAGAAACAATAAAAATGGTTGAGATTTTTGTTAAAAATTTAGATGTTGAATTATTAATAATAATTGACTCTTTGACTACAAATTCACTAAATAGACTCGGCTCTTCATTTCAAATTACGACTACAGGAATGACGCCTGGTAGTGGAGTAAATCGTTTTGGGAAAAGAATTTGTCAAAAAAGTATGGGCGTTCCATGTATTTCAATAGGTGTTCCTTTTATGATTTTTGCAAAAGATTTAGATAAAGATTTCAACTCTTCATTAATTTTGTCTCCAAAAGATATTAAAGAAAATGTAGAACTGTGTGGATATATAATTGCTAAAGCAATAAACAGTTGTTTAAAGAGGTGATGAATATGAATTATTATTTGTTAATTCCTTTTGTGATAATTTTGATTGCTTTTATACCAATAAAATTACAAATAAAGTTGTCATTTAATGTATTAGATTTTTCTGGGGCTTTTGGTATATTTTTATTTAAGAAAGAAGTCGAACATCAACAATTTTGGATCAAGGGAAAGAAAATATTGACTAAAAAAGAAGATGAGATTGAAAGTAAGGAAATTGAGTTTGATAGTCAAGAAGTAATATTTTTAGAAACATTGATGGAACAAATAAAAGATAAAACAAGGTTAAGGGAGTTGTTTATAATTTATAATATAGGTTTTAATGATGCATTTTTATCTGCTTTAATTGCAGGATATATAAATTCTGGGTTATATATTTTTTTAGGAAAAATAAAAAATGCTAAACCTACTGCAACTATGGGTATTTTTGATACAATTTCATATAATAGAGAAGTTTGTCAGTTTGCAGTCAATTCAACTTTGTCAATTTCTTTGTTTGATATTGTATATTCTTTATTTAATTCGGTTATTCTAAGTAAGAAAAAACATACGCAAAAAAGTCTTGAAAAACAAAGTAAAACTTAGTGTATCAAAATTCTATTTTAAAGGGGAATGAAGATGAAAATATATGGTGGAAATGATAATATTAATAAATTGATTGATGGGGCAATGGATAAAATAAAAACCATTGTAGATTCAAGCACAATTATAGGAGAAAAAGTGGAAACGGGAGACGGAACAGTTATATTACCAATTTCAAAAGTAACTGTTGGATATGTTGTTGGAGGTGGTGAATACGCAGATTTGTCTGCTAGACGTGTAGCAAATCATTTTCCTATGGCTGGTGGTTCAAGTGGAGGAATGAGTATATCTCCAGTTGGTTTTTTGGTGATTACAAATGGAGATGTAAATTTTGTAAATGTTGAAAATAAATCATTATATCAAACGGTATTAAATATGTTTAATGCTTTAATTAACAAAATGGAGAAAAAAGAAAGTGAGAAAAATCAAACTTCAAATCAAGATGATAATAATTTAGATAATGATTTGGACGAGAATTACAATAACGAGAAGGAAGGTGATGAAGATGAAGAAAAATAAATTAACTTCATTTTTATGCCTTGTTTTTGTTATTATATTTCTATTTTCTGTTTTTGTTGGGGGAGTTCGTCTTGCAGGCAAAAATTCATCAAATGCAGATTATTCTTTAACAAGTGCAAAAGCGATGTGTGTTATGGAAAGTGGTTCAAAACGTGTGTTATATAGTAAAAATGAAGAAACAAAATTAGCAATGGCAAGCACTACAAAGATAATGACAGCAATAACTGCAATAGAAAATTGCTCTGATTTAGATAAAAAATTTGTAATATCTCCAAAGTCTGTTGGGATTAGTGGAACAAGTTTGTATTTACGCAATGGAGAAGAGTTCTCACTCAGAGATTTACTTTACGGCTTAATGCTTATTTCTGGTAATGATGCATCTGTTGCAATAGGAGAATATGTTGGGGGAAGCACACAAAAATTTGTTGAAATGATGAATAATACTGCAAAAAAAATAGGTGCAAAAAATTCTCATTTTGATAATACCCATGGACTAGATTCAAAGACACATTACACGACTGCTTATGATTTGGCACTTATAACAAGTTATGCTATGCAAAATGATACATTTAAAGAAATAGTATCTACCCAAAACAGGAAAATCACTAATAGTGATGGAAAAACCAGATATTTAAAAAACAAAAATAAATTATTATTTAGTTTAGATGGATGTTGTGGTGTAAAAACAGGTTTTACGAATGACGCAGGAAGATGTTTGGTTACAAGTTGTGAAAGAGATGGTATGAATATTGTGTGTGTTGTTCTAAATTGTGGACCTATGTTTGAAGAAAGTTGTTCTTTAATAGAAAAAGCATTTGATGAATATCATTTGATTGATTTAACAAGTGGATATGCATTTAAAAATACCATTAATGTTGAAGATGGACGAGAAGAAAAAGTCAAAATTGGAACTTATGGAAAATATTTATATCCTTTAAAAAATGAAGAAATTAAGAAAGTATCTTATGTTTATGATATTAATAAAAATGTAGAGGCTCCAGTAGATAAAGGAACTGAAGTGGGAGAGGTTAAAATTTTTATTGATAATAACTTGCATTTTTCTGAAAAAATATATACAATGGAAAGTGTAAGGAGAAATTCAATCTTTGAAAAAATTAAAGATTTGATAAAAAAATGGTAACATGAGATTAAATAAATTTTTGAGTAATAGTGGACTTGCGTCTAGAAGAAAATGTGATGAAATAATTGCTGAAGGAAAAGTTATTGTTAATGGAAAAGTAGTCAGTGAACTTGGCTATCAAATTAATGAAAGAAAAGACAAAGTAATAGTAGAGGGAAAGGTAATCAAACTTCCTTCTTCTTTTGTGTATATAAAACTAAATAAACCTAAAGGATATGCTTGCACAGCACATGACGAAAAAGGAAGAAAGACTATTTATGATTTGATAGATTGTGAAGAACGTTTATTTTCTGTCGGACGTTTAGATTATGATACAGAAGGACTTATATTGCTTACTAATGATGGCGATTTTGCAAATTGTGTCGCACATCCTAAATATGAAATGGAAAAAGAATACAGAGTTACTTGTGAAGGAGAAATAAAAGAAAGCGAACTTGCTGTTATGAGAAAGGGTGTGGTTGTCGATGGAAAACGTATGCCAAGTGCAAAAGTTGAAAAACTTTCTTTTGAAAATGGCTTTACAAAATTGTCTGTAGTTATAAATGAAGGGCAAAATAGACAAGTTAGAAGAATGTTTGAAGCAATAGGTCATGAAATTAAATTGTTAAAAAGAGTAAGGATAGGTAATGTAAGACTTGGTGGATTAAGTCGTGGAGAATATAGAGATTTAACTCAAGAAGAATTAAACAGTCTTGTTAGAAATTAATAATTACAATTAAGTTTTAAAATGGAATTAAATATAGGTTTTAATGATTATTACAATTTATTGTTTTATAAATTATTGCTTTCAATAATTTAAAGAGTTTTAGAGGATTGGTAGATGAAGGTTTTAGTAATAGGTGGCGGTGCTTCAGGTTTAATGGTTGGTGGACTGCTTTGTAATAAAGGCTATGATGTTACGATTATAGATAGAAATGAAAAATGTGGTAAAAAAATATATATAACTGGTAAAGGCAGATGTAACCTTACAAATAAATGTAGTGAAGATGAATTTTTGAAAAATGTTGTTCATGGTAATAAATTTTTGTTTTCTGCTATAAATCAATTTAGCCCTTTAGATACTATAAATTTTTTTGAAAATCTGGGCTTGACGACCAAAACCGAAAGAGGGAATAGAGTTTTCCCTCAATCAGATAAAGCAAGTGATGTTACAAAATATCTTTTGAAAAATGCCAATAAATGTAAAATAATTTTAGATGAAAAGGTTATAAAAGTTGATAAATTCAATAGTGATTTTTCTGTTATTACAGATAAAAATAAATATACATTTAATAAGGTTATAGTTGCTACAGGTGGAAAAAGTTATCCAGCGACTGGAAGCACAGGAGATGGTTATTTAATTGCAAAAAGTTTTGGTATAAATGTTATAAAACCACATAGTGCACTTGTTCCAATAAGGTTAAAAGATAAATTTTGTGAAAGATTGGAAGGTGTATCTTTAAAAAATGTGAAACTCAAATCTTTAATCAATGGTAAAAAACAAGAGTTATTTGGTGAAATGTTGTGGACAAATGATGCAATATCTGGTCCTATTGCATTATCATTATCAAGTTATATAGGAGATAATAAAGATATTAAATTATATTTAGATTTAAAACCAGCATTAGATGAAAATAAACTAAATGAAAGATTGCTTCGAGAATTTGAAATAAATAAGAATAAAAATATATATAATGTTATGAAGACATTACTTGTTAATCGTATGATTGAAATATTTTTAAATTGTGTAGAAATAGATAAAGAGAAAAAGGTTAATTCAATTACAAAAGAAGAAAGAGAAAAAATAGTTAAATGTCTTAAAAACTTTGAATTACATTTTGATTGTTTATATCCAATAGAAACAGGAATTGTTACAGGTGGAGGGGTTGATTTAAAAGAGATTAATCCGAAAACTATGGAAAGTAAAAAGATACATGGCTTATATTTTATAGGAGAAGTATTGGATATTGATTGTTTAACAGGTGGTTTTAATTTGCAGGCATGTTTTTCAACGGCTTTTGCTTGTGCTAATAACTTTGAATAAAAATTAATTTAACATTTTAGTTTGAATTAAAGTATGATTACAATTTTTTATAAAAAATAAAAATTTTTCATTTAAAGATTCCTTGGTTTAATTAAAATATAAGGCATATGATTAAGTAATAAAAAAGGAGAGAGTATGTTTCATTTTGTTCAAATAGTTGCAGATATTCCAGTAAGGATTTTTTATCCAACCAAGTTTCATGATAAAAATAATATTCCAAAAGGTCCTTGTATAATTGCCTGTAATCACACATCAAATTTAGATGCCGTAATTTTGGCTATTCATACATGGGAGAAAAAATATTATTTAGCAAAGAAAGAATTATTTAAAAATAAATGCTTTGGTGGTTTCTTAAAACTTATGGGTGCCGTTAAAATTGACAGACAGGGCACTGATATAACTGCAATTAAACAATGTTTAAAAATATTAAAGAATGGTAAGAAATTAGTGGTTTATCCAGAAGGAACTAGAACTAATAATGAAAATATGGAATTAGGAGAGATTAAACAAGGTGTCGCAATGTTTGCTGTAAAGGGGAAAGTCCCTATTGTCCCTATGTTTATTTCAAAAAAGCCAAGGATATTTAGAAAGACTCATGTTTTTGTTGGAGAACCTTTTACATTAGAAATGTTTTATGGGAAGAAACTTGATAGTGAAGAACTTGAACAGGCGAGTGAATATGTTGCTCAAAAAATGAACGAACTACGTGATAAATCATTGAATTCTTTGACAAAGAAAAAATAATTTGATAAAATTTTTTCAGAGGTATTTATGGAAGAAAAAAGTAAAAAAGAAGAAATTGAAAAATTTGATATGGCTGCTGTTGAAAAAACATTTACAAGTTATAAAAAAGGACAAATGTTTGATGGCGTTGTTGTAATTAAACGTGAAGATGGCTGTATTTTTAACATTGGTGGCAAAAATGATGCATTCTTACCAAAAGGTGAAGTTGATGATTATCAAAGTTTAAAGATTGGAGATAGATTTAAAGTAGTTATTATTAATTCTAGAAATGAAGATGGAATGATTGTTGTTTCAAAATCGCTTGCTGATAATCAAATACTTGCAACACAAAATGCAAGTAAACTTAAATTGGGAAGTAAATTTTCTTTTGTTATTACAAAAGCAGATAATAGTGGATTGCATACAAAAATGGGCGAATATGATATATTTGTTCCTATGAATGAAATTTCAGAAAAAATAAGAGATGTTAGAAAAACTATTGGAAAGCAATTTGAAGCGACAGTAACAGAAATAGATAAAGAAAATAAGAAGATTATTGCCAGCATTAAACTTCTTGAAAATCAAATTAAAGAAAATGTTGAGTCATTATTTTGGAATTCAATTTTTATAAATAAAATAGTTAAAGGAAAGGTTAAAAAGATTTTAGAGTATGGGGCAATAGTAGAGGTAAATGGTGTAGATTGTTTTGTGCATATCTCTAATCTATCTTATAATCGTTTATCTTCTCCTAATGAAGTATTGAAAGAGGGTGAAGAGTATACTTTTAAAGTTATAGAAGTAGATAGGGAAAATAAAAAGGTTTCTTTAAGTTATAAAGTATTGCTTGAAAGTCCAAGATTGCTTGCCATAAAAGAACTTCATGTTGGGGCGATTTATAAAGGCGTAGTAATTAAAATATTAAAATTTGGTGCAATTATAAAATTAGAGAATGGCGCAACAGGTCTTCTTCATGTCAAAAATGCAACAGAAAAGAATAATGAAAGAATATATGAAATAGTGAAAATAGATGATAAAGTAGAAGTTGAAATACTTGATAAAGATGAAGAAAATGAGAGGGTATCATTTAAGTTGATTAGTGTAAATTAGCGATATATCGATGGTAGTTTGTTGGACATAATACTAAATATAGTATTACATTGTTACTATCAAAAATTATAATTATCTTAAGATAAGGTGCTTTTGCATCTTATGCTGGTGTGGCTCAGGGGTAGAGCAATTGATTCGTAATCAATAGGTCGTGGGTCCGATTCCCATCACCAGCTCCAAAATTTAATAAGAATTAGAACGATTGTTAATTATAATGATTTTATTGAAATAAATTATTTTATTATTGGAAAATAAAAAATGCATTTATAAAAATGCATTTTTTTTTAGAATAATTAATAGATGTTTTACTTTGCAATTGTTGTAATGTCATTCATAACTTTTTGCACTTGTGATTTAGGTCCTTTTATAAAAAAGTTTTCATCAATTGGAAACTCTTCATTTGGTTTATTTCCAATTCCCATAGAAACCCAACCTTCTACTATCAATTTGTTATTGTTAAAATAATAATTAATATATTTACGTGCAGACCAAAATCCTTTTCCTTTTTGATAAACTTGTTCATCATTGTAAGGTGTTTGTATATATCCATTATTTTTTAAAATTGATTTTATAGTGTTATCAAGGCTTGTTTGTTTTGTAATGTCAATTTCTATTTCTTCAATTTTTCTATTCTTTTTTACATTTTTAGTTCCAACAACATTCATAATGATTTCAAGTATAATTGCTAAAACAATTAAAACACAACCAATTATAAGTTCAATTAAATTTAATGATTGGCTTACAAGAAATTCTCCAAGACAAGCACCTAAAGCGACTCCACCTAAAAGACCTAAAACAATTGATATTATATAAAGTATTTTTTTCATTTTATTATCTCCTGTTATTATATTAAATTTTTAAAGCAAATATGTCAAATAAATGTTTAAATGTTATTTAAAGTTAAACAAAATTATAATTAAGTTAATTTAAAATTGTGTTAAATTTAAAAAGATTTATAATAAAAACACATTAATAAACAAAAACTTCACAAAGATGTTGATTTTGTAAAAAATGTATTATATAATTACAAAAAGGGAGAATATGGGAATAGATAAAAGAAATGAAATCTTCCAAAAAGATATCTTTGTTTCATATGATATTCCTAACCAGTTGGAAGATTTTATAGAGGATTATGAAAAAAGTATTAATTATGCAAGTATACTTTCTTTACGTGAAGAAATATCTCATTTGAATTTTTTAAAAATGCAACGAGATTTCTATTTAAGAAATGCTAATGATCTTGCAAGAATTTATAATACAAAATTTTCTTTGGCAAAATTTGAAAAAATAGAACAAATAGTAGATTCTCTAGAAAAAGAATTTCCATATTATAAGGAACAATTAATAGGTTATATTAACAAATATAATAAAAAACGAAGCATACAAGAGTTAGATAAAGATTTAAATATTTTAGTAAAACAACTAACTGACTTATGTGAAATGAAATTTAAAGCAGAGGAAAAAAGACTAACACAATATGATGTAAAAATAGCAGAAAATAAAAATGAAATAAAACATAATAAAACTGTTGTTTTTAATGTAAATATAAAAGAGTTATTTGCCAATAGTAAACAGATAAAAATTTTCTTGGGGAAAATGAGAGAGTTTAAAGAAGAAAATCAACAAGTTAAAATTCTATTAAATGCAGGATTTAAAGATGCTGATTTATTTGAACAAGGCACACCTTATATATATAATAGTGAAACATTAAATAATTTAAGATATTTAAAAAACAAGTTGGGGGAAATGGGATACAACAAAATTTCATTTTCAGAATATTATTCTAATAAAGATGAACAATATGGACAAGAATGGTCATATAAATCAGTAATAAAATCAAATAAATACATATCAAATATAATAAATAAAATTCAAAAAGCAAAACATACACCATTAGAGGCGATGATTTTTATTCATTCTGTTGCAACTTTAATTCCATTCAGTAATCAAAACGATGAACTAGTAAATGCTTATAGCCCTGAAAGTTTAAGAAGCATTGTTGGAATAATTGAAAATGGCGAGGCTGTTTGCTCGGCATACACACATTTAGTTAAAGCAATAATTGATGGACTTGAAATGCCGGGATTGAAAGCACAATTAAATTGCTGTTATATCAAAGAAGGATTTGTTGGTGCAGTGCTCTATAAATTTTTGCAAGGTGGGAATCATGCTCAAAATCTTATTACTATAAATGATGACAAATATAAAGTAAATGGGGTTTACAGAAATGATTGTGCATGGGATGCCATGAAATTGGATGACAATGGAAATGTAGTTAAAGGACAAACATTTACATTTTTTATGAATTCAATAAAAGATATTCAAAATTTGAAAAATATGGTATATAAACCTTTTAACATGATTAAAATGAAAGATTATGATACAAGTTATATAAAATCTTTAAAAGGATATAAAATCGCAAAACTTCAAACATCTTTGGCATATAAAGAGTTAAGTTTATATCAGTCTAAACTAATTTCATTTGATACTTTTATTGATGCTTTTGAAAATACATATAAGAAATTAGGTCTAGATGATAATTTTATTTCAAGAACCATATTCAAACTAGTTGAAAGAAGTTGTAATTATGCAGATAAATTATTTACTTCTAATAGTCAAAATATATTTAAAACATTGGGTAAAAATATCAATAGCGATTCTGAGAATGATATAAAAAAACCAATGTAATATGTATGTTAATTATTTAAAAATAAATAGAGTTTTATCTATTTATTTTTTTTGTTTTTCTAAATTAAATAATTGACAAAAAATGTCGATAGTATTACAATATTTAAAGAAAGGTGATAAAATGGATTGGAATCAAATATGGAATGACATTGTTGATTTTTTCAAAAATAATGCTTGGAATATTGCAATATTTTTTGCTGTTTTGATTTTAGGTATTATTGTAATAAAGATATTACTAAATATTATAAGAAGAGTAATGAACAAGACTAAAATGGAAAAAATCACTATTGGTTTTTTGTGTGCAATTATTAAAATTTGCTTATATTTGTGTTTAATATTAGTTTTATTAAGTATAATTGGCATTGAATTAACTGGGGTGTTAACTGCGTTAAGTGCTTTAGTTCTTGCTATTGGTATGGCTCTTGAAAACATTATTGCAAATGCTGCAAACGGAATCGTTATTGTTTCTAATAAAATGTTTAAAAAGGGTGATTATGTAGAAGTAGAAGGGAAAGAAGGAAATATTGTTCAAATCAACTTTTTATTCACAACAATTATGACAGTTGATAATAAAAGGATAACAATTCCAAATTCTTCTATTGTAAATGGAGTTGTTGTAGATTATGACTCTTGCAAGACAAGAAGAGTTGATATAAAGTTTAACGTTGCTTACGAAAGTGATGTAGAACAAGTGAAAAAATTAATTTTAGAATGTATGAAAAGTAATGGAAAAGTTTTATTAAATCCAGAACCTTTTTGTCGTTTGAATGCATTAAATTCAAGTAGTATTGAATTTGTTGCTAAATGTTGGTGTGATAGTGAAGATTATTGGGATGTTTATTATGATACCTTGGAACTTGTATATAATGAATTAAAGAAAAATAATATTTCAATTCCTTATGATCAGATTGAAATAAGAGAACGTAAAGATAAGGTTGTGTTGCCATTTAATAAAGAAAAAATACCAAAACGAGTTGAAAAAGAAAGAAAAGAGAATCGTGATATAGATTTAGAAAATATGAATCTTGTTGAGATTTTTGGTAAAAGCAAAAAGAAAAAGAAAGAAAAAAAATTAAAACCAAATAAAAATAAGGAAGAAAATCAACAAGAAACAAAATTACTTACTGAACCACTAGATCAAAGTATTATTAAAAGCGAAATTGATAAAATTAACACAACGAAAACTCAAGAAAAAGTAGATAAAAAATCAAAATCCAAGAAAGATTAAATATTAAAAACGTAATGATTTCTATTTTTTAATTATGTTTATCATTAATGTAGATATATATAATTATATTTACATCATTAGTTGATTGACATAGGTATAGTTTTATGTTAATATAAATTAAAATGGTATATCTTTTTTAAATTTATATCGATAATTTAAAATAATTGTGGAGGGTAAAATGCTTATTTCTTGCTAATTTAATTTAATAGCATAAAGTTTTAAAAAGTTTTATGCTTAGCAAGAAAATGTATTTAAAAATATTATATATTTGATAAATTCAAATAAACAAAAAGTGTTGCATTTTCTTGCAACGTTTTTTATTTAGGAGGATATATGTCACAGATTAAAATTAAAAATTTATCATTCAGTTATAATTCTCAAAATGTAATTTTTGATAATCTTAGTTTAGAGTTTGATAGTAATTGGAAATTAGGATTAATTGGGAGAAATGGTAAGGGTAAAACCACTTTATTGAAATTATTGTCAGGGGAGTTGAAAGGAAAAGGGAATGTAGATATGTCAGTAAAATTTCAATATTTCCCAACCAAAATAGAAAACATTAATAGTTCTATTCAAGATTTAATAGAAAATCAATTTATTAATATAGAAAGTTGGAAGATTTATAAAGAATTGAATTTAATAAATTTTAATATGCAAAATTTATTTACTTGTTATAAAAATTTAAGTGGTGGAGAACAGGTAAAATTTCAACTTGCAATTATGTTTGCACAAGATGAAACATTTCAACTTTTAGATGAACCAACTAATAATTTAGATCAGGCAACAAAAAATAAAATAGTTGAATATTTACAAAATAAAAAAGGTTTTATTATTGTGTCACATGATAGGTGGTTGTTGGATAACTGTATTGATCATGTGATTTCAATTAATAAAAATAGTATAGACTTACAAAAAGGTAATTTTTCTTCATGGGACGAAAATTTTAATAGGAAACTAAATGAAGAAATAATTAAAAACCAATCATTACAAAAAGATATTGATAGATTAGAACTTGCAAAGATAAAAACAAAACAGTGGGCTAATAAAAGTGAAAAACAAAAGAGTGCCAAAGTAAATGATAGTGCTGTAATTGACAAAGGTTTTATTGGAGCAAGAGCAGCAAGATTACAAAAACATTCTAAAATAATAGAAAATAGAATTGAAAATGCTATCGAAGAAAAACGTAGCCTATTAAATGATTTTGAAAAAGAAAAATTTATAAAAATATGCCCAAATTATTTTGATAACGATGAGTTATTAATAGAAGGTAAAAATATAAATTATTTTATTAAAGAAAGAAAAATATTGAATAATGTTAATTTTATTTTGAGAGGAGGAGATAGATTATTTATTCAAGGAGAAAATGGCAGTGGAAAGACATCTTTGATAAAAATCATAATGTCTAAAATAAATGATTATTCTGGATATCTTTATATAAAAAATAAATTAAAATTATCTTATGTAAGTCAAGATTTATCTATGTTAAAAGGAAAACTAGAAGACTATATAAATGAGAAAAAATTCGATAAAAGTTTATTTCTTACATTATTAAGCAAATTAGGTGTTGAAAATAAAGATTTTTATAACAATATTGAATGTATGAGTGATGGACAAAAAAAGAAGATATTATTATGCTCAAGTTTGATTGAAAAAGCAGATGTATATATATGGGATGAACCATTAAATTTTGTTGACATTGTTTCAAGGAAACAAATTGAGAATTTGATAAAAAAATATAAACCTACAATGATTGTGATTGAACATGATAAATTTTTTCTTGACAATATAGCAACTTCTGTATTACACTTATCTTATTAAATTGAATATATATATGTGGAGGCAAAAGATGATTTGGGGAATTTTAACACTTATATTTGGAATTGGTGGAATAATAATGTTTACACAACCAGCGTATGGTATATATAACTTTAATGGAGAATCACCAGATGCTCAATTTTTAAAACAAAACTTATTTGATTTAATAAAATTTGAAAAGGGCATGAGTGGTTATGAAATCGCAGGCAGTGTTTTTCTTATTTTGGCGTTAGTGTTTGTAGGAATAATGCTATTATTAACATTATTTAATTTAATTGCCAAAGCAGTAAATAATAAATCTTATGTTGGTTCTAAACTAGCAGCAGGTGGATTTTTTGTTTGTATGCTTGTTGCAACAATTATGTTTGCAGTTCACGCAGCAGTTGATTTGATGGGAGCAGATATATGGCAAGCATTAGTTGAAGAAGGCGTTGTATTTTCTATAGGCTGGGGAATGATTGTCGCTTTGGGTTGCTCAATTCTTGCATTAATATTTGCACCTAGAAAGAATAAATAAAATATGATGATATATCTGTTATATTAAAATTTTATTATCAGAAAATGTTAATAAACCCTGTTGCATTATAATTTTAATAATTATCAGTTGAAGCCAAATATATTTTCATTGTATGTAATGAGAATTTTAAAATATATAGGTTAAGGAAGAAAAATTTTTCTTCCTTTTTATTTAAAGTTATTGACTCTCCAGTATGCTGTAATGATATATTTTTGATGTAAAGGAGGAAATATGATAAAAATAAGTGAATTTTCTAAATTGACTGGAGTCCCTGTTAAAACAATAAGATATTACGAAGAATTGGGACTAATAAAACCTGCAGAGATTGATGCTTGGACGGGTTATAGACGTTTTAATGAAAAGAATGTAGAAGATTTACTGAGAATTGTATATTTGAAAAAACTTGGTTTTACGCTAGCAGAAATCAAGAATTTCGATGAAAATTCAATAAAAGAAAAAGCATTGGAAATCAAAAAGAAAATTAGTCAATTTAAGAAAAATTTAAAAGATATTTCAAACCTTTATAAAAATGAAAAAGGAGAATATATCATGAAAAATTTTGTAAATGATGAAAATTTAATCGGCAAATGGAAATTATTAGGTGTCGCAGAAAGTGAAAAAGATCTTAAAGAAAACAAGATTGAATTGAATTCAGACTTTGGATTAAATAAACTCGTTTTCTTACCTAAAGGCGAGAGTTATTGGGTAATTACTTTTTGGACAAAAGGAAATATTTTTATTAAAAATGTTCCAATGAAATATGAAATAAAAGATAATAAACTTATTATTGCTTTTGACTGGGATGTGTCTGGTGAAGTAGAGTATTATGCTGTGTATGAGAATGTTGATCATAAAGCATATAAGCATGAAGAAGTTGTTAAAACTGATGATATTAATATACCATTTGAAAACGATGAAGATTTAAAAGGAATATGGGTTGTTGACAATTTTGTAAAAAATATTGAAGATTTTAAAGAAAATACATCAAAAGATATTGATTATATGTATAAAAATTTAGCAATTTTTGATAATGGAGAGGTTGTTGTAACTTATTCAGACAATAAATCAAATGCTAACATTTTAACTTGGACAAAAGGCTATATAATCAATAAATCTGCTAAAGTTGCACAAGAATATTGTATAAAAAATATTAATGGACATGATTATTTATTTATGCAACATAAATCAGGGGATTATACATTTGGCGGACATATTCCATATTACTATGTTTTTAAAAAGCAAAAGTAAAAAACTAAAAAAGAGAATTTGATTTTAAAAATTCTCTTTTTTTTAATGTTATCAAAAAAATAAAAATCTATTTTAATAAAACATTTTTCCATTCATTGATATTAAATCTTGGATTTGCAGGACTGGTAGATGGAAGACAAAAAACTTCAATAGGAATATTAAAAAATTTAATAAAAAGTTTATAAGAAAGTTTGCCATTACAAATAATAGTTCTTATTTTTTTGTATTTTTTTAGAAGATTATTTAAATTACAAATTTTATAGTTAGATTTTTCTAAATTGAAATCACTTGAACCTTTAATATCTGATTCAATTATAACATCCCAAAGAGCAATTTTATGTTTTTTACATAAAACCTTTTTTTCTTCTATAGATTTTGGCAAGTCTTCATGAAAAATACTGGCGAGCATTTTCCAAAATCTATTTTGTGGATGTCCATAATAAAAATTATTTTCTCTTGACTTAACAGAAGGAAAAGAGCCTAAAATTAAAAATTCACTATCATCATTTATTAATGGATCAAATCCTATATATTTTTCTGATTTGTTTACACTTTTATTCATGATAACATTTTATAATATTTAAAGAAATTCTACAATATTTTTATAAAAAATTTTGAAATAAATTATAAAATAATTATAATCTTTTAATGAAACTTATAATTTTGAATAGACTAATGTAATTTGTTTTAATTATAATTTTATTATTGGAGGGAATATGTTTAATATTGCTATTGATGGAACTGTTGGAAGTGGGAAAAGCACATTAGCAAAAGGTTTGGCTGAAAAATTAAATTTAAAAGTTTTAGATACAGGTGCAATTTATAGGGGAATAGCCTGTTATTACAAAGAAAAATTTAATAATCAGAAACCTAATAAAAAAATAATAGAAGAGTTTGTTGATTCATTGGAAATTGATATAAAATTTTTAGATGGACAACAACATGTTATAATAAATAAACAAGACTATACTCCTTATTTAAGACTTGAAGAAATATCAATGTTAGCATCGGTTATTTCACCTTATCCTGAAGTCCGGGAAAAGGTTTTGTATTTGCAAAGAGTTTTTGCAAGGAATTATGATTGTATTATTGAAGGTAGAGATATTGGAACGATTGTTTTGCCAAAAGCACAAATAAAATTCTTTGTTACTGCAACAGAAGAAGTTAGAGCGATGAGAAGATATGCACAAATAAAAGACAAACCAAATAGTCCTTCTTATGAAGAAATTTTGGAGGATTTGCGTCAACGTGATTATAAAGACATTCATAGAGAAATTGCCCCATTAATTCCTGCTAAAGATTCAATAATGATTGATACGACAAATCAGACATTAGAAGAGTCAATAAATTATTGTATTAATATTATAACAAGATTAAAAAAATAAAATGTTGAAAAATATATATAAATATGATAAACTAAAATTAAAAGAGGTGAGTATGAGAGGTTTGACATATTATCCACAAGTAGATAAAGATAAAATTGTTCAATCAAGTTTGCAAAAAATAGAAGTAAAGGAGATAGAAAATAAGTCTTCTTTTGAAGGTGCATGGAAAGAATTAATCGGTCTTGAGTATGGTGATAGATATTTTATCATTGATAAAAATATGCACGATTTTACAAAAGATATGATTAAAAATATCAAACAAGGGAATTTAAAATCAGAAGATTTTTTATATGATTATCCAAAACTTTTTGATTTATTTAGTTGTGGTGCCTATTTAAACAATACATATAAACATTTAAAATTAAATGATTTAGACGATAAAACACTTAAGTTATTTTTAGACAAAGTTGTATTATCTGGTGTTAATATTGAAGAATTTAAAATGATTGTATTGGCTAGTAATCTGTTAAATATAGATGCAATGCTTGACCAAGGAAATGATAGCACAATTTTAAAAGGTAAATACGAATTTACAAAAAATGTAATTGAATTGATTGATATGTATAAAAAGTTTACGCCTTATACCTATTATTTTAGAAAAGTAGACCAGTTGATAACTGACTATTCTAAAGAAGATGAAAATAATTTGATAAAAATAAGAGATACATTTGATAATGAAATATTAAAAAATTTTGCAAACAATAGAATTAAAAATTGTATATTAAGTGGATTATTTAATGTTAGAACTCATAACGATAAAGTGGTTGAAAGATTAATGGAAAAACCAATTTTAAAAGAATTTTTTGTTAAACGACAAAATAAATGTGATGAGTATGGTTTTGAATTACCAGCAATGTTTAAATATCAGATTGATGAAAAAGGTTTGTATGTAATTGATGATTTGTGTAAAGGTGAATTATCTGATGCTGTTGTGAAAAATTTGATTGATGTTTTCAAAGAGGAAAATTTGATAGATATAAATGATTATAATGAATATAGAAGAACAAAAATGGCTTTAAATTATTTAGATAAAGAGACTGAATCAGAACAATATTAAAAGAGAATGTTATTCATTCTCTTTTTTTATTAATATTTTAAGAAAAAGTCATATTAAAATAATCAGGAAATATTGTTAATTAATAAATAATAACGTATATTTTTTATTACTTTAACATGATGACTTTTGCATTGAGTCAGCAAAAATTATTTTGATTTTTAATTTATATTCCACAACGGGTGCTAGAGTATCATAGAAAAGTGAAAAAAAAGGATAAAAAAGGTTAAAAAAGATATAAAAAAGTGTTGACATAGGTAGAGGGAATGTGTTAATATATAAACGCTAACTTGGAGACGAGTTAGGGAACAATGGCAATTAAATAATATATATGATAAGTACAAGAATTGAAACGAAGTCAATTTACTTAAAGTTATTGAGCCGAAGCGCTATAGTGTAAGTAGCGTGGAAAAAATCAAACCCAGAAACCGAAAAGGTTTAGAAATATATATTTAGAGTTTGATCCTGGCTCAGGACGAACGCTGGCGGCGTGCTTCAAACATGCAAGTCGAACGGAGTTAATTTTGAAGCTTGCTTTAGAATTAACTTAGTGGCGGACTGGTGAGTAACGCGTGAGTAATCTGCCTATCACAGGGGGATAACAGAGGGAAACTTCTGCTAATACCGCATAAGACCACAGGATGGCATCATCAAGGGGTCAAAGGTTAGATCTGGTGATAGATGAGCTTGCGTATCATTAGCTAGTTGGTGAGGGTAAAGGCCCACCAAGGCGACGATGATTAGCCGATCTGAGAGGATGACCGGCCACACTGGGACTGAGATACGGCCCAGACTCCTACGGGAGGCAGCAGTTAGGAATATTGGGCAATGGAGGAAACTCTGACCCAGCAACGCCGCGTGAAGGAAGAAGGTTTTCGGACTGTAAACTTCTGATCTAAGGGAAAAAGAAAGTGATGGTACCTTAGGAGAAAGCCACGGCTAACTACGTGCCAGCAGCCGCGGTAATACGT